>ENA-UESE01000232-UESE01000232.1-human-gut-metagenome-genome-assembly--contig:-NODE-232-length-84100-cov-111.684670_pt1 | contig 84100 bp, 83 predicted proteins | sample MGYA00242995_ERZ507996 | MGnify/ENA primary metagenome ERZ507996 (study PRJEB26167, sample SAMN06115489) | human gut metagenome | host: Homo sapiens | place: China:Sichuan | collected 2015-04-15...
AACAACTCCGCTGCGGGCACCATAAAAATAAGGCAACAAAAAAAAGCACAGGATGATATACCTGCGCTTTTTATACTTATCAAAAACAAATTATTTTACGTAAATCCGAACTTCCGGAGATGTGGCATCGCTGCTGGTTTTTGACGACAAAGAAACTTTGTCTGCAGAAACGCCCATGCTGATGATTTCTTTGAAGATTTCTCCGGCATTTTTCTGAGCATTGCTCTTGGAAAGCTGAGCTGCGCTTGACGGTGTTACGGCAACAACATCAAAACGAACATTCGGCTTTTTGGAAACCGCATTGCTGACAGCCTGTCTTAAACCATCCTGATAATTAACGTTTGCCTTATTGAATTTGGCAACAAACAAAGGCTTTGAAGATGATACGGACGCATTGCCAATCAGAATCGGATTAGCGGTCGGCGTAACCGTGCTACTGACCAACGGCGTATTGCCGACGCCATAGCTGCCGACTTTGATTGAACTGTTCAAGTCAACAATATAACTGCGGGCGCCTTCAATATACTGCTGCTGGCGGGAAATGTCGGCATTAACTTCCGACAACAGACTGTTAATCAGAATTGATGTCTGATTTGTTTCATTTTCCAAGATACGCAACTGGCGATGATCTTCATCAATCGCACCGGAAACGCCGTAAGCCGCACGGATAGAATCCAACAAATAGGTTGTCATGGCGGCATCGGAAGCAACACGGGCAGACAATTGGTTCAAGGTATCCGTATTAATATTCATTGTCTGAACATTATTTTGGGCGCTTTGTAACAGAGCATACATGTTGGGGTTGCCCGGAGTAGTTCCAACTTGCAGTTTTGCTTCAATTGTCCCGATTGTCTTGTGGTACTGCATAGCATTGTTAATTACAGACGCGCGGATTTTTTGCAGTTCTTCATTATGTTTTTTAATGGAAGACTGCAGTTGTGTGAGTTCATTACGGAAAGAAATAACTTTCTGACCGACAAAAGTTCCCGTCTGATTTCCCTCTTCAATTTCAATCGGTTCAAAATTTGTTGTTCCAAGAGTCGGCAGATTACCCGTGTTCTGGTAAGCTGTTGCAACCTGTTCTTGGTCATCTGAGCCCGTTAATGACGGGAATAACGCGTCTGAACTGAATGTGCAGCCGCTCATTACCATCATTGAAATTGAGGCTAAAGATAATTTAATAGCTATTTTTTTCATAAACGTACCTTTTAAAAACCTGTTATATAACTTCTTCTTGTTTTACACTTTTATCTTATGTTGTAAAGGAATTTTTATAAAAAACAAGTGTTAATGTATATTTTTTGTAATAATTAACCTCACACAAAAGCACTTTAGAAGCAATACTTTAAAATTCTTTTAAATTATTTGAAAATTTTGCTTGCAAAATAAAATAATCCGCTGTATTAAATTACACGAAAGTTGCACTATGCACTCGTAGCTCAATTGGATAGAGCATCTGACTACGGATCAGAAGGTTGTGAGTTCGAACCCCGCCGAGTGCGCCAGTTTCTTAAAGACTGTTCTTAAACGAGCAGTCTTTTTTTATTATCAGGCAGGGGGTTCGAACTGCGTTCGTCTGGCTGCGTAAGTTTCGCCTTTGGCTCAACAACTCCACTGCGGGCAATCGGTTTGTAACGCTTGCGGCGCGGCGTTACCTCTTGCTGGCAAGCTAACAAACTCTCCCTGTCGTTGAAAAATCCTCCACCGGAGAATTTTTCTGCCTCCAGCCCCGCCGAGTGCGCCAGTTTCTTAAAGACTGTTCTTAAACGAGCAGTCTTTTTTTATTGACAACCATCATATATCATCTTCTTTGTCATTTTTCTCTCCTCTTATCAAAATTAATGATTGAACAGCGGAGATTTTTATGTTATAGTATCTTTGTGATGACAAGTGTGGAGGATACTATGAAGAATATTTCCCGAGTAATATTGCTGTCAACTTCGTGCCTGATTTGGTATGGAGCGGACAATGTTTGTGCTTCTGTTAATGTTTTTTCCGGTATCCCTAAGTCAGGTACCCACAACACACTACACACAACACCTTACCTTGCTTATCCACACTTGCCAGCACGGCTGGCCGCGGAAAGTTCGTCGCGTCTTGTCCCATCTGCTGAAAGCGCGATGCTTACGTCGTGCCTGCCGGAAGAATCAAACCGTCATATTCGTATTGCCTCTGTCTGCTTCATCACCGATACGGGGGCGTGTTCGGGGGAGAAGTTCAGTAATGACGAAACGCCGGGAAATGGCAGCGGCAATCCTGGTACTGTCCCGGATTATGTTTCTGACGAAGATATTTGTGTTGCTGCAGGTTATAATGTGACAAACTGTTCTGCCGGAATGCATGGCGAAGGCATTTGTCCTGCAAACAGCCGTTATTTTCAAAAATGTGTTTGCGATACCAATATCACTGAAACTTGCAATAAACCTTATTATGGTGTTGGAACATCGTGCAACGGCAAATATGCCTCATGCAAGCGTGATGACGATAAAGCCTGCAAGGAAGACGGATACACAGAAACTTCCTGCGCCAGCGGGTATACGGTTGAATCTACCTGTTCTCATAATTCCAAATATAAAAAATGTAAAAAATCTTCTTGTGACGGTTATTATGATTGCGGCGGAACTTGGCAATATTGTACAGGAACAATATGTGCTAGCGACTCATCAAAATGTTCCGTTTCTTGTGCTGGAGATTATTTCCCTTACAGCTGTTCTTCTTCCGCTGCATGCTCCGCAGCCGGAGGCATTTACAGAAACGGGTATTGTTCAAAATCCTGCGGTTCTTCAGGCAGTTCATCTGGAGATTCTTCATCTTCTGATAATGATAATTCTGGAAGTTCGGTTTCAGAATGCGAGAATCCCGGCTGTCATGCCAATGCCTATTGCAGTTCATATGGCAGCTGTCATTGCAATGATGGTTATTCAGGAAACGGGACAACCTATTGTGATCCTGATCCCTGTTATGGCGTGACTTGTTCTGACCCCAACGCTTCCTGTAATTCTTATTGGGGAGGAATATGCTCCTGCAATGCCGGTTACGGAATGAGTTCAAGCGGTTTATGCAAAGCACATTATACCAGTGAATGGGTCTGCTGTGACGCAGGATTTGATTCTGATACATATAGCGCTTGTATGAGCGCCGGACGTTATGGCGATGCTTCTGCTTTTGTTTCAGAATGCGAAGCTCAGGGAGGTTTTAGAAGCAGTACAATTAGCTCTTATTGGGTAACTTCTTCTTATAAGGTTTGCAGCTATCAATGTTATTTTCCCGATTCCAGAGATGCATACCCGTAGTTTCATTCAAGCTTACAAAAATTTTATTGATATCTTAAGTTTTTCCGCCTAAACTTTTGGCAGAGTTTATTGCAGAAGAATTCAGACAATGAAATTTTACAAATATTTTATTTTTTCTTTGGCTTTTATTCCCGGAACAGCTTTGTCCGGGGAAACATCTTATACGATCAACGGCAGAACCGATTTGCTTTATGGTTATTCCGATGTTTCAACCCGTTATGAAAGGCTCGATAAAAACAACAATTACGTCGGTAATGTTCATGTCAACGCTGCAGTTGAGCATGATTTTAACGAAGAATACAGCGGAGGCATATATATTGATTTGATGGCCGGCAGCGGCATGGAAATTCAAAATTACACCTTTGGTAGCTGGGGTAAGGAAATATACGGAGTCCTTAATACGCCTTACGGACAAATTACCGGCGGCGAAACACTGAATGCAGCGGCTCAGCTTCAGCCGGATATTCCGGCTTACGGCCCGCTGAGAATCAATAATTCCGCTATTGTTGATTTTATTTCAAATCCAAACTGGTATCGTCGCAACCGTAAATACAGCAGCTTTAAAACTCTTAATTCTACAGCGATGAACACTGACGGAAGCGCCGCAAAAATTTCTTATTACACACCGCAAATCGCACATACGATTTTAGGCTTTTCTTATATTCCTGACACTTACAGCCGTACCGGACTAGTCAGCAACTACGCGGATTATTCCCGAAAAGACGCTTATGTTGCGGCTTTGTATCACGAGGCAGATTTAGGATTTATTGAGACGGCTATTTCTCTCGGCTACGGCATTTATCACAAAACGGACAAAGATTTTACAGCCGCCATTGCCGCTTATCGGGGAAACTGGTCCGCCGGTGCCAGCTATCGCAAAACTTATGTAGACGGCAACACTTACCATCTGAAAGCAGACAACCGCAATCCTCGAACGCCGCAGTGGTTTGACAATTACCGCGAAGGACAAGCCTGGAGCACGGGTATCGGATATCGTTTCGGCCCTTATAAGGCCAGCCTGTCCTACTTTAAGTCTGAAGCGGACAATACGCGCAATAAAGATGAAATTATTATGCTGGCAAATGATTTTCAGGTAAATAAGCACCTTAATATTTATGCCATCGCTGCCCATGTCAATTTTAAAGGAGAAGACAGGGATATTCACGATAATAATAAAGGATACGCTTTTGTAACGGGAATAGGAATTAATTTTTAGAGGTATGAAATGCCGAATATTTTATTTTTAACCGATGATGATTTTTTTGCCGACGATTTGAGCGAGCAAATCAAATTGTATGCTCCTGAGTTTGACATTTTCAGAGAAGAAGACAAAGATAAGCATTATCATATTATCGTTGTTGATGAAAAAACAGACAGTTTGAAAAATATCATAACCAAAGCGCCGGTTTTTTTGCTGACACAAAATGAAAATACCGATGCCAATGTTCAGCATATCTTTACCAAGCCCTTAAAACTGAGAGATTTTTTAGATACATTGCAAGCAGGAATTAACCGTTTTGAAAACAGCAGCGAAGGATATCTGACTTTCAACCGTTATGAACTGCGGCCAATGAGCAAGGAAATTTTAAACTTACGCAATGCCGAACTGATTAAGTTAACGGAAAAAGAAGTTTCAATTATCAAATATTTATATAAATCGCAGGACAGAATCGTCAGTAAAAACGAGTTGCTGCAAGAAGTTTGGGGGTACAGCCCCGATGTGACGACGCATACGATTGAAACGCATATATACCGCCTGCGCCAGAAAGTGGAGCATGACAATCCCGATGCTCAGATAATCATCACCGAGGAAGGCGGCTATTTATTAAAAATTTAACATTAAAAGCTAAAGCTCCAAGATAAAACTTGGAGCTTTTGTTATTAAAGAGATAAATTCTCTAAGTCCAATACCGGACGAACACAATAACAGAAAGAAGTACTGCTTCCGCCTCTTGAACGTTTGCCAAAGATATCAACAAAACGTCCTGAATTTCTAGACGTCCAATACATCTCGCCCTCTTTAAACGGCTGTCCTTTGAGAATCAAGCACATTGCATTGATTTTTTCTGCAACTTCATCTTCAAAATCTGAAGCAAACTCTTTACAGGGAAGCATTGTTTCCTGCCCTTCGATTTTAAACCCACGGCAATATTCTACAGCTTTTTCCCAAGGCATTTTTTCCGATGCATCTTGCAGGGTGATAAGCCAATTTTTCCAGATAATACCTAACGGTTTAAGCCCTTTCAGCGGTACATTTGAACGAACAAATCCTTCGTACATCACTTCCATTACAAATGTTTTCCCGTCAGCAACAGCAAGATTTTGCAATCGTTTTTGCTCTTCGGCGCAATAGTCAGATAATTCCTGAACAGTACAGCCCTTAGCTTCCAAGAATCTTTTAGCCTGTTTTAAAACTTCAATTTTTTCCATAAAAATATAAAATTAATAAGTGAATAATAAGTTATATCACTTGACTTTTATCTTTTTATTAAACAAAAATCAATCTTTTTAAAATGCAAAGTCGGTTAAAACCGGTACATGGTCAGAAGGACGCTCCCAAGCGCGGGCGGTTGTTAAAATTTTATAGCTTTTAACATTATTTTTCAGAGGCGGCGTCACCCAGATATGATCCAAACGGCGGCCTTTATTGTTTGTTTGCCAGTTTGGATTACGATAACTCCACCAAGTGTAAAGTTTCTCCGGTTCCGGATAAAATTCACGGGAGATATCTACGAAATCCAAAGAATGACGCAGGCGGGTCAGGCGTTCGATTTCAACCGGCGTATGCGAAACAATTTTAAGAAGCTGTTTATGGTTCCATACGTCATTCTCGAACGGCGCAACGTTAAAATCACCACAGATTATCATTTTTTTGTTTTGGTACTCGTCTTTATGCTTCTCCCAAAATTCGGCGACATCATCCATAAAGGTCAGTTTGTGCGCAAAGGAAAGATTGGCTATCGGGTCTGGGATATCTCCGCCGGCGGGAATGTAAATGTTATGCAGTTCTATCTCATCAAACAGCACTGCTTTAATATGACGTGCGTCTGTTTTTCCGACCCAGTTTAATTCTTCGACATTGCTTAATGCATACTTTGAAAGAATGGCGACACCGTTATACCCGGCCTGACTATACAAGGCAATATGCGGATAGCCCAAAGCCCGCACCTCATCAAAGGGAAAATCTTCTTTTTTGGCTTTGACTTCCTGAAGGCAGAGGATGTCCGGATTTTCGGCTTCAACAAATTTTTTCAGCAACTCCAGACGGATGCGGACAGAGTTGACATTCCAGGTCGCAAAACGAAAATTAACGGCAGTCATTTTTATCTCTTTTTATTAAATTTGAGCGGGCTTTTTTGCTGTTTGAATTTAAACAGGTTATCCGGCAAGGTTTCGTCTTTTTCCGCATTATAAAGAGAAACAGTAATCTGCACACTTTGCGGATCGGTTATTTTCCACTGTTTCAGCTCAAAAGGACGGTTGCCGAAGATGAGCGTAATCGGCCCGATGTCCTTGTTGTCGGCATATTCCAAGACAGCTTCCGTTGTTCCCGAATCCTTATAAAAATCGGTTATTTTAAGCTTTTTACCATCGATTTTAATGGTATTGGAAAGAATCAGACTGGCAGGAATATCATCATAGTCAATATGCGTTATCTGATCCAGGTCTTTGTCGTTATAGACAATATAATCGCCATCGCCGACAATCAGAACATTAACCGGCGCATCATATTCCATGCGGATTTTGTTTGGCTTTTCAATATAGAGTTTTCCCTCTGAGGTGTTGCCATTGCTTGCCGTTTGCACAAAAGAAGCTTTTAAGGTTTTTATATTATTCAGATAACTTTCGATTTGTTGTATATCCGCAGCTGTTTGCGCCTGAGCCGCAGAAACGGCAAACATTAAACCAGCTGCAAAAAACAAGCTAAAAAAAACTTTCATTATACCTCTCTATTGGCGATTAATTATTGTTTTGTTTACTATATAACCATTCCGCGGCAATAGTAAATTATAAAATGAAAAAAATCCCGATGAGGGAGAATCATCGGGATAACAAGTGACACTATGAAATAACTGCTAAAATTCAGTTTTTATTTACCGCCGCAGCCACAGCCTTTTTTGCCGGTGTTAGAAGAGGAAGAGCTGCTGTTTTTAGATGTATTTGAACTTGTTTTTGAAGATGTATTTTTATTTTCATTGTTACTCATTAAATTAACTCCTTATGTTTTAGATTTCGTTTTGCAGAGTCAGTCCCTGCTCTTTAGGACTTAATAAAAGATTCAGTTAAAACAAGGAGATTTATACTTATTGTTATATAAACTTATGGACTATTGAAATTTAAATACAGTGTTTATTCGTAATTTCTGGATTTAAATACACCGTTTTCAAATCCCTGAATTTCAGTATTTTCACCAGCCAGTTCCAAGCGGCGTTCAGCCAGAGCGACATATTCTTTTTCACGTTCAATACCGATATAATGACGCTGCAGTTTTTTTGCAACAACAGACGTTGTTCCCGACCCCAGAAACGGATCCAACACGACATCATTCTTATTGCTAGAAGCTAAAATAAGCTTGGCCAGAAGTTTTTCCGGTTTTTGAGTCGGGTGGGAGGTATTTTCGGGCATTGACCAAAACGGAATGGAGATATCGGTCCAGATATTTGACGGATAAGTCAGACGATGACGCTTATCTCCGTTATCCTGCCAGTCTTTCGGCGCTCCGCTGTCATCCCGGTATGGCGCCCGAACAGGACGCAAAACTTTAACTGCGTCAAGGTTAAACGTATATTCTCTTGATTTTGTAAAAAACCAGATATCTTCCAGACAGTTTTTCCAGTTGTCTTTTGCTCCCCGGCCTTTCTCCCTTTCCCAGGATATCCGGTTTTGCAAGATAAAATATTTGCCGGCAATCTCAGGAATGGAAATAGAGGTTTTCCAATCCGCACAAATATAGATACTGGCGTTTTCCTTCATGATACGGGGAAGCTTTTTCAACCATTTGTCCAGCCATTTTTTATATTCGCTGAAATCGCGTTCTTTAAATACACTGTTTCCAAAAATTTTTGTCAGGTTATACGGCGGGTCAACAATAACTAAATCAACGCTTTCATCAGGCAGGTAATCCAATGTTTTGAAAACATCCTGATGTATTGTCTTATCCAAGACATAGTCCAACGAGGCCTTGAAATTAAGTTTTATGGCCTTGCGAGCATAATGGCTTACTTCTTTTGGGGTCAGTTCTATGGTTTTATTGCGCGGCGCTTTAGTTGTCTGCATGATAACAAGGAGCTATTCTTCACCAAATTTACTGTTAATCAGATTTGTCAAAGCCGCCATGGCTGCTTCCGCTTCTTTACCGGAAGCATTGATTTTGATTGTGGTTCCTTTAGCTGCTGCCAGCATCATCAACCCCATGATTGATGTCCCGTTAACAACCTGTCCGATACGCTCAACCGTGACATCAGCGTCCAGATTTTCGATTGTCTTCACAAAAGCGGCCGCTGCCCGGGCATGCAGACCTTTTTTATTCTGAATTTCCAATTCAGCGCTCAGTGTCTGTTCAGTCATATTTACATTCCCAGAAGTTTTGACGCGACATTAATATATTTTTTTCCGGCATCCTGAGCCCCTTCAACTGCTTCTTTCAGAGATTTGTCTTTCCGGAGGGACGCCAGTTTAATCAGCATCGGCAAATTAATGCCGGCAATGATTTCAACTTTGGCCTTGTCCATGATTGAAATTGCCAGGTTGGACGGCGTACCGCCAAACATATCCGTCAGCACGATTGCCCCGCTGCCCTTGTCAACTTCGCCGACTTTGCTCAAAATTTCACTGCGGCGCATATCCATATCATCTTCCGGCCCGATACAGACAGCCTTTACCTGATCCTGGGGGCCGACAACATGCTGCATGGCCGAAATAAATTCTTCGGCCAACCGGCCATGAGTTACCAAAACCAAACCAATCATTTTATTCTTCTTTCTTTATTATTCACTATTTTTTGATACCGCTTGTCCAAGTACGAACAGCGCCAAAACTTTTGATAAGTTCTTCACGGCTTTTGGCCTTGACGATTTCATCAGCACGGGTGCGACGGCCGTTAAGAACAACTTCTTCAACATTTTCAACCGGAACACCGTATGTCCGGTTAACCATTTTTCCTTCAAGCTCAACAATCAGGACAAATTCAGCTTCCGCCAATGGCCCTTTGGTTTCTTCATGGATATCTTCCAACAACACGGACAGGCGTTCGTCCCTTTTCAGCAGTGCTGTTTTTTTGCCGTCAAATTCAAGAACCGGATCTTTCGGCGCACCGTCGCGGGCATCAATGAATATTGCCAATTCGCCGTACTTATTCTCAATAATTTCGTAAAAATCCTGTTTTTCAATCAATGTATAATATTGGTTTTCCATTTTGTTTCAGCCTTTTGTGATTGCACATAATTTTCAAATATGGTATATCATTATACGAAATAAGTCAATTTAGAGTTAATAAAATGGAAAAATCGGCAGTAAAATTTTTGTGGCATTATGTCCGGCAATTTAAATGGTTTTTTATCTTTATGCTTTTCTGCCTGATTATTTCACAATCTTCCGGACAGGTTTATCCTTATTTTGTCGCCAAAATTTTTGATACGGCCGCCAGCCAGACCGCTTCTCCGACTTATTGGGAAGATTTGGTGCGCCTTACCCTGATCGGTTTTGCTTTCGGTTTAATCAAAATCGCCGGTTATGAATGCTCTTTTTTCATTATGGCTAAGTTTCTGCCACCGGTAAAAACAATCATTATTTCTGACATATTCAAACACGTGAATAAGCTTTCCACCGCGTATTTTAATGATGAAATGTCCGGCCGAATTGCCACAAAGTTTTCCCAACTTGAGAAAAGCGTTATCGAATCCTTTATGACATTTTGGAATGCCGCCGACGCGGTTTTATGGATAATTGTCACCTTTTGCATTTTAAGCTTTATCAGCATTTATTTTATGACGGCTCTTATTATCTGGATGTTCCTTATCGGCTGCGCCGTCAAATATCTTGGCAAGAAACGCCTTGAGCTCGGCCGAGAAACCAGTAAACAGGAAAGCCTGGCCAACGGCGTGGTGGTGGACAGCATTGCCAATTACAACGAAGTCAAAAGTTTTGCCAATTTTCGTTTTGAGCAGCTTAACCTTCTGAAGCATTTGAAAACTCTGCGCAAGGCTGACAGCCGGGAACAAATCATGAAAGCGCGCATTCACCTGACGCAAAATCTGCTGACCGTTTTTTCCATGCTGGGCTTTATTTTTTTGACGCTGGCCGTTTTTAAGAAAGGCAGCATCAACACAACGGAATTTATTTATGCCACATCTTTATTTATGAATTTGTCTTTTATCGTCTTTGGCATGACCTGGACGTACAGCAATGTTTCCCGGATACTCGGTTCAATGCAGTCCGCGCTTGACACCTTGGCCGTAGAGCCGGAAATTATTGACAAGCCCGGCGCAAAAACGCTTAAAACAGCCAAAGCATCCATTTCTTTTGAACATGTCAGTTTCGGCTATAAAGGCAAGAGAAAAATATTCGACGATTTGAACATAGAAATTAAAGCCGGGGAAAAAATCGGGCTGGTCGGGCACTCCGGCGCCGGAAAATCAACGCTCATCAAGCTGGTTGACCGTTATTATGACGTTAAAAGCGGGGCGATTAAAATAAACGGCACGGACATCAGGGACTTTTCCCAAGAATCCCTGCATCAGCATATTGCCATCATTCCGCAGGATATCAGCCTGTTTAACCGCTCCTTAAAAGAAAACATCCGTTACGGCAAAACCAATGCAACGGAAGAAGAAATTATCAAGGCCGCCCAGAAAGCTTCCGCAGACATCTTTATTGACCTGATGCCAAAAAAATATGATACCGTCGTGGGTGAAAGAGGCGTTGTCCTGTCCGGCGGCGAACGACAGAGAATCGCTATTGCCCGTGCTATCCTCAAAAATGCGCCGATTTTGATTTTTGACGAGGCAACCTCTGCCCTTGACAGCCACAGCGAGCAGCATATTCAAAAATCCCTCGGGCGGCTGATGAAAAACAAAACGGTTATTGCCATCGCCCACCGCCTGTCAACGCTTAGGGAAATGGACCGGATTTTGGTTTTTGAAAAAGGAAAAATTATTGAAGAAGGTTCTCATACCTCTTTATTACGCCAAAAAGGCGCTTATTATAAACTGTATAAAATGCAGTCAGACGGCTTTGTTGCCAGTTAAGCGGCGGAGTTGAAATCTTGCTTTATTATTAACCATTAATAAACTGAATATACTCTATGTTACTTCACAAAAGGAAACAAAAATGCTGACATTGAAACATTTGCCCATAACGTCTTTTAATGAGAATCTGGCTTATCTTAACCGGGAGTGTATTGCTTATAAGGTTGACGATATCAATCAACTAACAAAGATTGAAATTCACGGCGGCTTGAAGACCGTTTACGCTTTTTTACAGATTGTTGACGACTCCCGCCTAGTCAAACCAAACGAAATTGCCCTGAACACCGAGGCTTTTGAGATGACAAACCTGCCGGAAGGCGCTAAAGTTTCCATTACCCTGTCTGCACCGCCGCCCAGCCTGAATTCCATAAAAAGGAAAATTGCCGGCAATATTTTAAGTTCCAGCGAATACAGCGCCATCATCAACGATATTTCTGCCAAACGTTATTCCAACATGGATATTGCCTCTTTTTTGGTTGCGTCCGGTTCCTTTATGTCCGCGCCGGAAGTTTTGTCCTTAACGGAGGCAATGGTCGGCGAAAGAGTCATTAACTGGGAGAACGAAACCATTGTTGTTGACCACCATTGCTTAGGCGGTGTTCCCGGGAACAAAACAGATCTAATTATCACGCCGATTGTTGCCGCATACGGGCTTCCCGTTCCGAAAACGGCTTCCCATTCTCTGACATCATGCGCCGGCGTGGCCGATACGATGAGTGTTTTGGCCAATGTTGATTTTGATGAAGAAACACTTAAAGAACTTATAGAACAAAACCGCGGCGCTATTGTCAGTTATGACGCCCTGAACATTGCCGAAGCCAACAAAACCGTTGCCAGCGTTGAAAGGCAGATCGGCATTACGCAGCATGAGCATATTGCAGCTTCCATCCTGGCGATAAAAATGGCGGCAGGGATTACCCATTTGCTGATTGACATTCCCGTCGGTCCGAAGTCCCGCATAAAAAATACAAATGAAGCTATGCGGCTGCGGAAACTGATGGAATATGTCGGGGATATGCTGTCAATAGAAATAGATGCTGTGATTACGGACGGAAGCGAGCCTATCGGCAACGGTGTCGGCGCGGTTCTGGAAGCGCGGGACGTGATGAAAGTCCTGATGAACAAAAAAGACGCTCCTCGGGATTTGCGGGAAAAATCGCTGTTTTTGGCCGGAAGAATGTTGGAATTTGACCCGAAACTCCGCGGCGGACAGGGATACGCCGTTGCCAGAGAAATTTTGGATTCCGGACAGGCCTTGGAAATGATGAACAAAATCATATACTCTCAAGGACAGGCCCCCCAGCCACAGCTTGGAAAACTGACGCGGGATATTGTTGCCAATGCCAGCGGCATTGTAGAATCCATTGACAACAGCAGAATTAACAAAATAGGCATTCTGGCCGGCGCCGGACAATATGCCGGCGCCGGAATCGACTTGCTGAAAAAAGTCGGCGACAGCGTCTATCAAGGAGAAACCCTGTTTAGAATCCACTCCTGCAATTCAACTGATTTTGCCTTTGCCAATTCCGTTGTCGACGGATACAGCGGTTATGAAATTACAACACAGGACGATGAGGATTAAACAAAGGCATGGAGAAGTTAAAAATTGCCGTTATCGGCGCCGGCCGCATGGGGACAAAGCATATCGGAAACCTGTCCGCTTATTTTAAGGACGATGTGGAAATTTCCGGCATTTTATGCTCTACGCCGCAGTCAACCATGGAAAAAGCCAAGAGCCTTAACCTGCCCTATTTCAACAGTATTGATGAAATAAACAAAGCCAACACGGACGGAGTCATCATTGCCGCTTCGACAAACAAACATACTTACACCGCCAAACAAATTCTGAGGAAAGGCATTCCCTGCCTGATTGAAAAACCTTTAACGGCGAATCTGGCCGAGGCTAAAGAACTAATTAAAATTGCGGCAGAAAACAACACGTTTATTCTTCCCGGGCATATTGAACATTATAATCCGACTTATCTGGCGCTGAAAAGAGCCATTTCCCTGCCGTTCCGCAACATTAAAGCTTACCGGGTCGGCAATACGCAAGGAAGAAAACATGACACCAGCGTTGTTTTGGACTTGATGATTCACGACATCGGCATCATTCAAGAGCTCATGCCCAAAGCCTCTCCCGCTCTCAGCGCCAATATGATGAAAAAAAACCACTGGGAAAACGATGCCAAAGTCCGGCTAACCTATTCTACCCCTTGTTATGCGGAAATCGTCGCCAGCAGAGTTTCTCCGGTTAAAGACCGCAGAATGCTGATAAAAGACAACAATTACGACTTTTGGGAAATTGATTTTCTCAACGGCGTTATTTATAAAAACGACATTAAAGTACATGAACACAAAGATTCCGTTACATCCTTGCAAAACGAGCTGCACAATTTTATAAACTGCATTCATGGGACGGAAAAGCCCTTGGTAACCGTCAAACAGGCTTTTAACGCCCTGAAAACAGCTCTTGAGCTTGAGAGATGCTGCCGGGAAGAAGAAGTCAAACAAAAACATTCCCACCGCTCGTTGATAGACAGTTTATAAAAATTCAAAATTTTTTCAAAAAAATGCGCCATCCTATTGCTTCTGCCAAAATCATTTCTTATATAACTTTTAGACAGAGAAAATTTTAATTAACAAAGGATATGAAAAACATGAGTAAAGTTCTTGGTATTGACTTAGGTACGACCAACTCCTGCTTTGCAGTGATGGACGGGAAAGACCCTAAAGTTTTGGAAAACAGCGAAGGCGCCAGAACAACCCCTTCCATGGTTGCCTTTACGGAAACGGAAAGACTGGTCGGCGCAGCTGCAAAACGTCAGGCCGTAACCAATCCGGAAAACACGCTGTTTGCGATTAAGCGCTTAATCGGCCGCCGTTATAATTCTCCGGAAGTCGAAAAAGACAAAAAGCTTGTTCCGTTTAAGATTATTGAAGGCGAAAACGGCGACGCTTGGGTAGAAGCAAGAGATCAGAAATATGCCCCGTCTCAGATTTCCGCCATTGTTTTGCAAAAAATCAAAGAATATGCCGAGAGTTATCTGGGTGAAAAAATTGAAAAAGCGGTTATTACGGTACCGGCTTATTTTAACGACTCTCAGCGTCAGGCGACCAAAGACGCCGGTAAAATCGCCGGTTTGGACGTTTTGCGCATTATCAACGAACCGACAGCTGCAGCTTTGGCTTATGGCATGGATAAGAAAAATAACGGTACAATCGCAGTTTATGACTTGGGCGGTGGTACATTTGATATCTCCATTCTGGAAATCGGCGACGGCGTTTTTGAAGTAAAATCCACCAACGGCGACACATTCCTCGGCGGCGAAGACTTTGACCAGCGTTTGGTTAACTATCTGACCGACGAATTTAAGAAAGAAACCGGCATTGATCTGAAGAATGACCGTCTGGCTTTGCAGCGCTTAAAAGAGGCTGCCGAAAAAGCAAAAATTGAATTGTCTTCGGCAACGCAGACAGAAATCAATCTGCCGTTTATCACGGCTGATGCGTCCGGTCCGAAACACATGAACATCAAGCTGACGAGAGCAAAATTGGAATCTCTGGTTGAAGACCTGATTGAGAAGACAGCCGAGCCCTGCCGCAAAGCTTTGGCCGACGCAGGTTTGAAAGCCAACGAAATCAGCGAAGTCATTCTGGTCGGCGGTATGACCCGTATGCCGAAAGTTCAGGAAAAGGTTAAAGAAATCTTCGGTAAAGAACCGCACAAAGGCGTTAACCCGGATGAAGTTGTGGCTATGGGCGCAGCTATTCAGGGCGGCGTGTTGGTCGGCGATGTTAAAGACGTTTTGCTGCTTGACGTTACACCGTTGTCTTTGGGTATTGAAACCTTGGGCGGCGTATTCACCCGACTGATTGACCGCAATACGACAATTCCGACACGCAAATCTCAGGTCTTTTCAACAGCCGAAGACGGACAGACTGCCGTTACCATCCGCGTTTTCCAAGGCGAGCGTGAAATGGCGGCCGACAACAAGCTGCTCGGACAGTTTGATTTGGTTGGCATTCCTCCGGCACCGCGCGGTATGCCGCAGATTGAAGTTACCTTTGATATTGACGCCAACGGTATTGTTAATGTTTCTGCTAAAGATAAGGCAACAAACAAAGAGCAGGCTATTCGCATTCAGGCCAGCGGCGGTTTGTCTGATGCCGATATTGAAAAAATGGTTAAGGATGCCGAAGCCAACGCCGAATCCGATAAACGCAAGAAGGAATTGGTAGAATCTAAAAACCAGGCGGAAAGTTTGATTAACTCTACAGAAAAGACCTTAAAAGAACACGGCGACAAAATCAGCCCGGCTGAAAAATCAACGATTGAAACCTCAATCGGCGAATTGAAAACTGCGGTTGAAGCTGAAGACCTGACTGTCATCAAAGAGAAAACAGAAGCTTTGATGCAGGCATCCATGAAACTCGGCGAAGCTATGTATAAGGCACAGCAGGCCAGCGCACAGCAAAGCGGCGAAGCTCAGGGGCCGGAAGCAGGCGCAGGCAATGCGGAACAGCCTAAAGATGAAAAGGTTGTTGACGCTGATTTTGAAGAAGTTAAGTAATTAACCTCAAAGTAAAAAAATACCGTTCAGATAAACTGAACGGTATTTTTTTATTCAGAAATATTCCAAAATATGCGTCGGTATAATTTTTCGTCCTTGGGCATATTCCAACAGACTGCGGCAACAACTGCGCAACATATCGTCATAACTGACACCGGTTTTAACCAAAGCACTGTCTATGCCGGCATCGCAAGCTCCCAGAATATCGGTTTCAAGGGCATCGCCAACCATCAGAATTTTATTCTTCTGCACATTTGTTTCCTGCAGGGCAAAATTATAAAAAGTTTTCTCCGGTTTGCCGATAAAAAAGACATCAGCGCCTTTGTTCCGGCAATAATCAGCCATAGCGCCGGGGCGCAAAACCATTTGCGCACATCCCGAAGAATGACTCTTGCGGTCAGGATTGGCACAAACAAACTTCTTTTTCAAACGGCAAGCTAAATCCAACTGCGGCTGAAAATGACTTAAATCCAGCGATTCAACCAGAATTCCCTGCTCATTGGTGTATTTCGGCGTTGCCAAATATATAAAATCAGCTTTATTGATGTCCGTCACCAGCCTGAAAGGCGAAGCTGAGAAAACAGAATTATCGCTTTTGCCGATAACCGCATAATTCAGCCTTCGTTCTTCTCCGGCAAAAAGCCGATAAGCCAATTCTCCCGACGTTACCATCCTGTCATAATGAACGCCTTTAAGCATTTCGTATCGAAAATACAGGCTTTCGACAAATTCAGCACGCTGCGGATAATTTGACAGGATAATGACTGTTTTACCCATTTCTCTCAACTTAGACAATCTTTCGAGAGCCTGCGGGAAAAAACTGTCACCATTCCATAAAACACCATACAAATCTACCAAAAAAACATCATAATTTTCAGCAAGACACGTTACATTTTTTTTCATAATTTATAATTTTTACTATTAATAATATCTTTTCAGGCTTTGAAGTAGCACGAATGTGACAAAAAGTAAAGAAAATAAAAATCCGGCTATACAGCTGTTTATTTTTATGACTATTGATGCTTGCAAAAAATTTAAATTACGGTTATGCTGTCTTTAATTTCAAAAACAATCCTGCGGGTCTGAAATGTTTTTATTAAAAAAAATTTTCAATATTGAGCAGCTGAATCTGCGGGTTGCCGTGACGCTATTCGGTATCAAAATTAAATTCAAAAGCAAAAAAGTCAAACAACAGATAAATAAAGCGTCATTATCCCGAAAAATCAGAAAATTTGCAAAATCAGGCATTTGCGAAGTTTCCAGAAAGCCGCGGCTGATTATCAGCCTGACTTCTTTTCCGGAAAGAATGGTGGAAATAAAATATACGCTGTATTCGCTTCTGACGCAAACACTAAAACCGGATATGGTCGTGTTATGACTGGCAAAAGAACAGTTTCCCGAACGTGAAAAAGATATTCCGCAAGAAGTGCTAAACCTGTGCCGCTATGGTTTATCGATAAGATGGTGCAATGACCTGAAAAGTTATAAAAAACTGGTCCCGGCTTTGCAGGAGTTTCCTCATGATATTCTCATCACCGCCGATGACGATTTGTTTTATGAACCAAAATGGCTGGAAAAGCTTTATAATGCCTATTTGGAAAATCCGCAAATTATCCATTGCCACCGCGCTCATTACATTCAGCTTAACACTGACGGAAGCCTGAAAAAATATACTGAATGGGAACAAAACGTTTCCGCTTCCGCCGCGTCATATCGAAATTTTTGCACAACCGGCGGCGGCGTTCTTTATCCGCCCAAGTGTTTTTATCAAGACGTCTGCCAGGAAAAGCTTTTTCAAAAACTGTCACCGACAGCTGATGACATCTGGTTTTGGGCAATGCTTGTCCTGAACGGGAAAAAGATTCAAGTTATCAAGGACAATCTGCCGATAAAATATGTCTGCCCGGAGCGGGAGATGGGCCTGACCAAAGATAGAACTTTAGCCAGCGTCAACTTGGGTTTGGCTAAAAACGACGAGCAGCTGAAGAACATTATTGCCCGATATCCTGACATAATTGTTCGATTAAACAAAGAATCTCAAAAATAGCGCTTGCGTTTTGTCTTAAAACTTCCTAAATAAAGGGTAAGATTAATCCTAATAAAATTTAAGAAGTAAAGTTATGGCTACGGAAAAAGATTATTACGAGCTTTTGGAAGTTGCAAAAAGTGCCAGCGGAGAAGAAATCAAAAAGTCTTACCGCCGGCTGGCAATGAAATACCACCCGGACAGAAATCCCGGCGACAAAGAAGCAGAATCAAAATTCAAAGAGATTAATGAAGCATACGACGTTTTGAAAGACGAACAAAAACGTGCGGCATATGACCGTTACGGACATCAGGCTTTTGCTAACGGCGGCATGGGCGGCGGTAATCCGTTTAACGGATTTGACTTTAATTTCGGCGGCGGCTTTTCCGATATCTTTTCAGACGTTTTCTCAGAATTTATGGGCGGCGGACACAGAAATGCCCAACAATCCTATGCTCAGGACGGCGCGGATTTGCGTTATAATCTGGAAATTACCTTGGAAGAAGCTTTTTCCGGCGTCGAAAAAGAGATAAAAATTCCTTCAACAAAAGAATGCGATGACTGCCACGGACATGGCACGGCTGACGGCAAGGAAGCGCCTATCTGCCCACATTGCCAGGGAAGCGGGAAAATTCGCAGCCAGCGCGGTTTTATGATTGTTGAAACTTATTGCCCGCACTGTCACGGCGAGGGGCGTTTGGTTAAAGACGCGTGCAAAAAATGTCACGGCGAAGGTGTCATTCGCAATGAAAAGACCCTTAAAATCAAAATTCCCGCCGGCGTGGAAGACAATACGCGTATGCGTGTTCCCAACGAGGGACAAAGCGGAATCCGCGGCGGTGCCAACGGCGATTTGTATGTTTTTATTTCTGTTAAAGAACATAAATTGTTTGTTCGCGACGGCGCCAATCTTTATGTCCGGGTTCCGATATCCATGGCTTGCGCAGCCCTCGGCGGAAAAATAGAGATTCCGGGAATAAACGGCGAAAAGATAGAAGTTGACGTCAATGCCGGCACGCAGACCGATCAGCAGAAAAAGATTTCCGCTCAGGGAATGACGATTATCCGTTCCGCCAAACGCGGCGATTTGTTTGTGAGATTCCGGGTCGAAACACCGACAAATCTTTCAGCACGGCAAAAAGAATTGCTGGAAGAATTCAGAGAAATCAGCAAAGACGAAAACTGTCAGCCGGAAGCCAAAGGCTTTTTCGACCGGATTAAAGATTTATTTGTTGCTTAATATTATCAAGAACAAAGCCTGCAAATGCAGGCTTTGTTCTTATAAATTGATAATGTTAAAATACTAATACCGGGCGGACAGTTTCGCTAAGTCCTGCATGGTAGTCAGTATTTTTACCATAGATATATACGCCAGCTCCGCTAACATTTCTATCCCGGCAAAATACCCACCCATTATCTCCATACTCATTTGAAGCTGATGACCAAATGTGTTCATTATCATTTGTTAACTTTGTTCCACCAAGTTTGGATATGGCGTTATTAATAACATCCAGATTTAGAAAAAGGCTACTCAGCATTCCTGCTGCCGGTAAACACCATTTTCCTTTTGTTTCAGGTGCTGTCGGTGGTGCATATTCATAAGCAGCCCAAGCAGCAGGATACTTACTGGCATCCCCTGCCTGAATTAGTTTTCGGGTGTTATTGCAGGCGTCATAATCCTTTATAATTTCTCTCCAATCATCAGATCGGGAGGTATTAAGGTTAACATATTGATAATAATCAGACCAACGAATATTATTTATAATTGGATTGGCCGTCATTGCGTAGCCACAGTTGTTACCCCCGATATAAATAACAACACCAAGCGGGGTTTTACTGGCTTCTTTATCTGTGGTGCAGGTGCCGTCACTATTTAATATCTGTCCGATTTTGCAGTTTTTAGCTTTTCCTGTACATTGTCCGATAGTAGTTTTTATTTCCTGACACTGACCATTTTTCCATTCATGCCCGTCTACACAAGAACACAAAGCATATTTTCCATTACAGCTTTGCCCCATACCAGAAACATAATTGCTGCCTTTACAATCATATTTAAATTCATATTTATCGCAGAATTTTGTTTCCGAAATGGGACAGGCAAAGGTATTTCCAAACGGACACTTTATACCTTTACCGTCAGGGCAGGAAGTTTCGGTATAGCCTAATGTTGCGCAGTCAGTCGTGGCAACACATTGGGCATTGGTTAAAGTCGGGATTAAGGATAGACTCATCCCTATGAGTAAAGATTTAATATTCATGATGAACATCCTTGCTTTAAGTTAAAACAAAACCCGCTTCAGAAAGAAGGCGGGCGGATGTTCACAACCGTATAAAGTCAAACGGCTCAGCGCTTTCGTGCAAAGCCTTATAACGCTGACATCCGCCTCCTAGCACATATCCAGGCAGATATCAGCATATACTTATTTTAAGTCGTAATTATGCTTGACGACTGACTTTATAAAGGGTTGTGACGCCCCGGCGGCAAACTCTGCCGCTTAAGATTAAGGGTAGCATAAGGGGAAATTATTGGCAAGGGATTTTTAGGAAGGGACTGGTAAGGAATGTGGAAAGATTGATGCCGGACTCATCCCCTTCCCGGGCAGGAAGGGGATTGGCAAAATTATTTCTGTTCGTCTTTTTTAGATTTCAGTTGGCCGCAGGCGGCTAAAATATCCTGTCCGCGAGCAACGCGTATCGGCGCGGCAAAACGATTGTTTTGCAACTCCCGTGAAAAGGCAAAAATTTTATTGCGGGAGCTCGGTTCATAATCGCAGCCGGGCCAGGGATTGAATGCTATCAAATTAAATTTGGCATTGATTTTAAAGCGGCGCATTAAATCCATCAACTCATGTGCATCGGCAAGAGAATCGTTGAAATCTTTCAACATCAGGTATTCAAAGGTTACAAAATGGCTGCCTTCCAGCTGTTGATAATCATGACAGGCCTGCAACACTTCTTCTAACGGATATTTTTTATTAATCGGCATAATTTGCGACCGCTTTTCATTATTCGGCGCATGAAGACTGACAGCCAGCTTTACGCCTGTTGCCTTGACCAAGGGAATGATATTCGGCGCAATCCCCGAGGTAGACAACGTTACACGGCGCTTGGAGAGTGAAATTCCCTCCCCGTCCGTTATAATATTCAGCACTTTGATAACATTATCAAGATTTTGCAAAGGTTCGCCCATGCCCATAACGACAATGTTCGACAAATAACGGGTTTCATCTTTCGGACTCGGCCATTCTTTGTAAACATCACGGGCAACCATGAACTGGCTGACGATTTCCCCGGCGGTCAGATTACGGGTGATTTTCTGGCTGCCGGTATGACAGAACTTACATCCCATCGCGCAGCCGACTTGCGTGGAAATACAGACAGCGCCACGGTCTTCCTCCGGAATATAAACGGTTTCAATCCGCTGACCGTCGGCAAATTCCAGCAGCCATTTGTGGGTTTTATCAACGGAAATCTGTTCCGCAACGATTTTCGGACGCGTTATTGTAAAATGCTCCGCCAGCTTTGCTCTTAACTCTTTGGAGAGGTTGCTCATCTTGGCAAAATCCGTTTCGCCATGGAAATACAGCCACTGCCACAGCTGTTTGGCACGGAAAGGTTTTTCGCCAATATCAGCGACAGCTTGCGCCAATTCTTCCTTGCTTAAGCCGATAAGTTCAATTTTTTCAGCCATGTATTATCTCTTACATTTGGAATTAATGGCTTTGTAAGCGCTCAAAAAACCATTCAGCGAATAGGTGTCTTTGGTTGCTGTCCCTTTTGACGATGTACCGTGAACAATCATCCGCTGGCCTTTTTTCATGGCGTCAACTAATCTTTTGTCCGCCGTTTCGTTTACCGTCCAGGCTTTGTCCCCTTCGGTGAACAGGTCATCAATCGTCGTATTGCCAATTTTTACAACAACCTTGGCGCCTGGTTTGTATGTATAACCGGCGACGAAATTAACGACATCAAAACTTTTTTCATTCGGGCGGTGGGTGACAACCGCATATATATCGCCGCGGCTTGAATATTTGCCTTCATCTTTTTTCGGTGTGGAAGCAATATAACAAATCATTCCCTGCGGATCATTATAGTAATATGCCGCCCAGTCTTTATATTCTCCAATCAACTGCGGACCGCTCTTGCCGGCAGCCACTGCCGGGTTAACGTTGAAAAGCAAGGCCCCTAAAACGGCCAAAGACGTAAAATTAAATTTAATCATACCAATATACTCACAAATCCTCGTTATTTTTACATAATAGTATTTGAAAAATATATAAAAAATGTTAATTTCTTTGAAAGATTTAGGATTTTGCCATGATTAGAGATAATTATATTGACGTAAACCAGCTTGTTACTGACAAGAAAATTTTTAAACTGTTCAGAACCGTGGAGAATCACGGCGGTGTTTTGCGCTTTGTCGGCGGTGCGGTCAGGGATACATTAGCCGGTATAAAAAATTTTGACATTGACCTGGCGACGGATTTGTCGCCGGAAGAATTGGTTGAAGCCTGTGAAGAAAGCGGTTTGAAAACCGTTCCCATTGGTATTAAATTTGGAACCGTCGGCGTGGTTTTGAACAATCAGACGCTGGAAGTAACCTCTTTAAGAAAGGATGTCAAAACAGACGGGCGACATGCCGTTGTCGAATTTACCTCTGACTGGGAAAGTGACGCTTCCCGGCGCGATTTGACAATCAACGCGATTTATGCCGACGAAAAAGGTTCCGTTTTTGATTACTATAACGGAATTGACGATTTGGAAAACGGCGTTGTCCGCTTTATCGGCAATGCCGGGCAGCGCATCAAAGAAGATTATTTGCGGATTTTACGCTTCTTTCGTTTTTATTCCATATTCGGCAAGGGAGAAATCGACGCCAAAGCGCTAAAAGCCTGCGTTGAAAACAAAGACGGCATAAAGACGTTGTCCATAGAGAGAATCCGTGACGAGCTCGGAAAAATACTGATGACATCCAATGCCGTCAAAACACTGCAGATTATGTTCGATAATGAAATTCTGATTCATTTTCTGCCGGACAGCCCTAATCTGGACAAACTACAGTTTCTTATTGATTTGGTTAACAAACACAAAATAAAGCAGGAAGTTTTGCGGCGTTTGTTTATTTTATATACGCCTGATGAAAAACTGGCAGAAAATCTTGCTTGCCGCCTGAAATTAAGCAGAAAGGACAAGGAATTGTTTGTCAGCTGGTCGATTTATAATCCTTCTCTCGAAGAGTTTATGACGGAAAAAGGCCTTAGAAAACTACTGTATCTGTACGGACGCGATTTCTGTTTTAACAAGTTTTTGATTATTTCCGCGCTTAACAAAACGGAACCTGAAAACTTTGCTGAAATCATTGAGCGGATTAATACTTTGGAAATCCCCGTATTTCAGGTTAAAGGAAAGAATATCATTGACGCCGGCATTATGAACAACCACCGTATCAGCGATGTTTTAAGGCAGCTGGAGAACGCATGGATTGACAGTGACTTCACGCTGACTTTTAATGAGCTTATGTGTCAGGCCAAAGGAATTATTTCAGAAACAGATAAAGCAGGATAAGGCTAAAAGGCATTTTGAATGTGCCGGAAATAATGAGGAAAACAAATCAGAACCACATCAAAGCGGACATCATAATCCCGATAAGCGGGATGTTTGGCTAAAAAATTTTCAGCAGCGGTACGAATGCGTTTCTGTTGAGTTGGTTTTACAGCATAAGCCGCCGTTTCTTTATCCCGGCGTTTTTTCACCTCGACAAAGACTATGTTTTTGAAGCGAACGGCAATAAAATCAATTTCTCCGGCAGACGTTCCCTTTCCCGTTACATAATTTTTGCAGACAATCCGGTAGCCCTTTAGGCGAAACAGCTGCCGCGCCAAAAATTCTGCCAGATGTCCGGAAAAATTACTGTTCATCTTTAATCTTCAAAGCCAGTTCATACACTTCGTTTTTATTCAGGCCGCAGCTATCGACCAAATCCCTGACCGCAGACTTGACACTCATGTTTTTCAGCTTCTCGCGCAACAGGGCTTCAACGTCCGTTTCAGAAATTTTTTCCGTTTTGTCCGGCGGAGAAATCATTAAAACCATTTCGCCGCGCGGTTCCTGTTTGGAAAAATGTTCTATCAATTCTTCGGCGGTTCCGTTCAAACATTCTTCATACATTTTGGTAATTTCGCGGGCAACGGCCAGTTCCCTGCCGCCAAAGACTTCAGCGGCAACAGCCAGTGTCTTGACAATGCGGTTGGCGGTTTCATAAAAAACAATGGTCGCATCAATATCTTTTACCGAAGAAAAAGTTTCCGCCCGGGCTTTATCTTTATTCGGGATAAAACCGGCGAACATAAAGCGGTTAGTCGGCAAACCGGACAGCTGCAAAGCGCAAATTAAAGCGCTGCAGCCGGGCAGCGTTGTGACGGCAACGCCATGGCGGCGGCATTCGCGAATCAGCTTATAACCCGGGTCGGAAATCAGCGGAGATCCGGCATCGCTGATCAGGGCAACGCTTTTTCCCTCTTCCGTTATCAATGAGATTATCTGCTGCAGCCGTTCGCTTTCGTTATGGTCGTGCAATGTCAGAAAAGTTTTGTTCAGGCTGATGCCCAGCAAAGACAACAGTTTTTTGCTTATTCTGGTATCCTCGCAGGCAATGACGTCCGCTTCGCTTAACGTTTCGACAGCACGGGGAGAAATATCTCCCAGATTTCCGATTGGCGTGGCAACAATGTATAATCCGCTTTTCATGTTTATTCTTTACAATCCGTGTTTTTTATTCTAAATCTGTAATATACGCTTATCAGAATGATGTTTTTTAAGGAAAAATGCAAGTGTTAAAAAAATATGTTTTTCTTTTTGCCGCTTTTATTTTGGCCGGCTGCAGCAGCTCAAATCGGACAGCTCCGGCAATTACCGGATATGACACGGCAGTTATGTACGAAAATTTAAATTCCTATGACAGCATTAATCTGATTAACCGCGATGTCATTAATGACGGAAATTTTCGCGTCGGCATGCTTTTGCCGTTGAGCGGCGAAGCATCTAAATACGGTCAGGGGCTGAAAAATGCCGCATTGATGGCTTTGGATGATGTGCAGAACGATAACCTTATTTTGCAATTTTACGACACACAGAGTACGGCCAGCGGCGCAAGAGTTGCCGTTGAAAACGCCATTGCCCAAAATGCCAGCCTGATTATCGGTCCGTTAATGAGCACTTCCGTCAATGCGATTAAAGACGAAACAACGTATAAAGATATTCCGGTTATTGCATTTTCTACCAATGAAAGCGTTTTGGAACCTCAGGTTTATACTTTAGGGCTGCTGGTTGACGAACAGGTTAACCGCATTATCAGCTATGCCGCCAGCCAGAAACGCTCCCGTTTTGCACTGCTTTTGCCGGACAACCAGACAGGTATCGCCATCGCCCGGGCAGCGGTTAACGCCGCTCAGCAAAACGGCGCCAGCATCAGCAAAATTTCCTTTTATCCGCCTAACACCACAAACTTTGCCGATCCGGTCAAAAACCTGACGGATTATGACATTCGCAGCAACCGTCTGAAAAGAATCAGGAGTTCGTTGACAGCTCAGGCCAACAAAGGCAATATGAATGCCAAAAGGGCTCTGAAAAGGTTGGAGAGAATCCAAGCGCTCGGCGATGTTGATTTTGACGCAGTTATTATTCCCGAATCCGGTTCCCGGTTGAAATCTGCTTTTTCAATGTTCGGTTATTATGACGTTTATGCCCCCAAAGTTAAATTTTTGGGAACAGCCATTTGGGAAAATACGGATTTAAGCAAAGAAACAATGGCGGCGGGCGCATGGTATCCGGCATTGTCCCGTTCACACAGCGCTTATTTTGCCAACAAGTACAGCGAAATGTTCGGCGAAAAACCACACAGCCTTTATTCTTTGGCTTATGACGCAGTGGCGCTGGCCGCCTCCCTGTCCAAGAAAGGCAATGAAAATCTGAACAGTGCCATTACGGCTCCGGAAGGCTATATCGGCATTAACGGCGTTTTCCGCTTATTTGCAAACGGCACGAACGAGCATAGTCTGGATATTGTTGAAATTACGGAAAACGGCGATAAAGTCGTCAGTCCGGCTCCTCGTAAATTTAATACGGCTCAGGAATACGGTTTCAGCGGCAACAGCGTTTACGTCACGCCGGACTATAAAGCTCCGCAAATATTCGGTAAGAATAGCGAAGCGGCGCAAATAGCCATTTACGGCCGGGTTTTGGAAGCTGAAAATCAACCGGTTTATGAGATTCCGCAGGATTCTGAAATGGAAATTATCCGTAAAGCGCTGAAAGAACTGAATGTCGTTATCCCGCAGTAAAAATAGCGCGTAAAATATTGATTTTTTCCTTGAAAAATAATAAGATTTCAGGGATATTGTCAATGGAGGGCATTGGGTTAATCTTTCGCCAACCCGGTCAGGTTCGGAAGAAAGCAGCCGTAACGAACAGATTAAGGTCAATGTTCCTCCGCCTTTTCACTTTTTTTCAAAGATTGGTTTTATGGCAGAAGAAGAAAACAAAGATAATCAATATGTTATTTTGGCCCGCAAGTACCGCCCGCAAAATTTTGAAGATTTGCTGGGGCAGGATGCTTTGGTGCAGACATTAACCAATGCCATAAAAAACAATCGCCTGCATCATGCTTATATTTTAACCGGCATCCGCGGCGTCGGAAAGACTTCAACAGCCAGAATTATAGCCAAGGCGCTTAACTGTACAGGTTTGGACGGTAAAGGCGGCCCAACGGTTCATCCCTGCGGTGTTTGCGAAAACTGTAAGGCAATTACCGCCGGCCGGCATATTGACGTTATGGAGCTTGACGCGGCGTCACGCACCGGTGTTGATGACATTAGGGAAATTTTAGACGGCGTTCGTTATAAACCTACTAACGCACGTTATAAAATTTATATCATCGACGAAGTTCACATGCTGTCAAAAAATGCGTTTAACGCCTTGCTGAAAACGCTAGAAGAACCACCATCACACGTCAAATTTATTTTTGCGACAACAGAAATCCGCAAAGTTCCGGTTACCATTCTCTCTCGCTGCCAGCGCTTTGATTTGCAGCGCTTGAAGATTGATGAGCTGATGACAATGTTTCATAAAATCATCAGCGCGGAAAATCTGAAAGCAGATGAAGAGGCGTTACAGCTTTTGGCTCGCGCGGCAGACGGTTCTGCCCGTGACGGCACGTCTTTGCTCGACCAGGCAATATCGCTCGGCGTCGGCAATGTCAAAGTCGATGTTGTTAAAAACATGATCGGATTGGCAGACCGGACGCAGAATTTTGAACTTTTTGAAAATCTGGTGGCCGGGAATGTCGATAAGGTTATTACATTATTGCAGGTTCAGTATAAAAACGGCGCCAATCCTGTTACCATTTTACAGGATTTAATCAACATCACCCACTTGGTTGCCAAAACCCGCATTATTCCCGGTTCTATTGACGATCCGGCGGTTTCGGAAGAAGAAAAAGATTTTGCCAAAAGGATGTCGGTGAGCGTTTCCATTGCTATTCTCTCCAAAATCTGGCAGATGATGATTAAGGGCATCAACGAGCTGCAAATAGCTCCGCTGCAAATTGACGCCTTGGAGATGATTCTAATCAGAATCGCTTATGCCGCCAGCCTGCCAACGCCGTATGAACTTTTAAACGACGTAAAAAAAAACTCTAATTTAGGGCAGGAGCGCCCTTTACCGGTGTTTGCCAGGCAACCGCAAGCCGTAAATAATTCCTCAACGGCAAAGCCGGAAAGCACTCATTCTAATGAGGAAAGCTCTGCCAACAACGGTTTTAAGACTTTAAAAACAGTTGATGATTTTATCCGCCTTTTGGAAGAAAGTCGGAAACTTCTCGTTCTTTATGCTTTTAAAAACGACCTGTCCGTTGAGCATTTTGAAGACGGGTTCATGAAAGTGACGCTTTCTGAGAAAATAAACCCTGATTATATTCTTAATCTGCATAAAATTTTAGAAGAAGCAACCGGAAAAAGCTGGAAGATAGAAATCATAAAAGGTTCTTTGGGGCAGACGATTTCACAAAAAGAAAACGCCAAAACGGAAGAAGAAAAACGCAATATTATGGAATATCCTTTGGTCAAGGCAATTATGGCGGAATTCAAAGGAGCAAAAATCGAAACACTGACCCGTAAAATTATGGAAAACGATGATGAAGAAGGAACATCTTTATTCAGCAGCGAAGAAAATGAAATTAATTACAGTGATTTAAATTTTGATGAGGAATAACAATATGTTAAATATTCAAGGAATTATGAAACAAGCTCAAGCCATGCAGAAAAAAATGGAAGATATGCAGGAAAAACTGGCGCAGCAGGAAGTTACCGGCGTCAGCGGCGGCGGGATGGTAAAAGTAACCATGAGCGGAAAATTTGAAATGAAAAAAGTTGAGATTGACAAGTCTCTTATTGTTGCCGATGAAGCTGATATTTTGGAAGATTTAATCGTTGCAGCAAGCAATGACGCCAAAAACAAAGTTGAAGCCATGATGAGCGACGGCATGAAAGACGCTACCGGCGGCATGAATATTCCCGGGTTGAAACTTCCTTTTTAAGAGATAAATAACCGTGGCCGGAAAAGATATTGAAAAACTCATCAAGCTGGTGGCAAAGCTGCCGGCTTTGGGAACACGCTCTTCCCGCAGAATCGTTCTACAGCTTCTAAAAAAGCGGGAATCGTTGTTTTTGCCTTTGATTGACGCCATGCAGCAGGTTGCCGCCAATGTAAAGACCTGCGACATCTGCGGAAATTACGATACAGAATCCCCCTGCTCTATTTGTTCATCTCAGAGCCGGGAAGACGGTGTTGTCTGCGTGGTGCAGGATGTGGCCGATTTGTGGGCAATGGAGCGCGTTTCAATGTTTAAGGGCAAATATCATGTCCTCGGCGGTATCCTTTCCGCTCTTGATGGCATTTCCGCAGAAGATTTAAACATCGACAAGCTTTTCAGCAGAATCGAAAAAGAGAATATCAAAGAAATTATTCTGGCTTTGCCGGCAACCATTGACGGGCAGATAACAACAAACTATCTGTTACAACAACTGAAAAATTATGATATAAAAGTGACAACTCTGGCGCAGGGAATCCCGATGGGTGCTGAACTGGACTATATGGATGAAGGTACTATTCAGTTGGCTTTGAATTCAAGAAAGGTTTTATAAATGAGAAAATATGACGTTGTTATCCCTCTGGGGAATTTTTGTTCCGCTTCTTTTCATTTGCGTCATAATAACCTGCAGTTGGAATCATATCCGTTTGACTGGGTTGGTTTTGATAATGTCACAATTCCGGCAACATTGATTTCCAACGGTTTTCAGAATTATTTTATTGCCGAACAGCTGAAACGGGTTGAGGGGGAAAACGGCAATCATCTTCCCTATATACAATACCCTGAGCATTATTTGTTTTATCATTGCGTTGAAAAGGATTTGCCATTTGACGAGGCCTGCAAAAAGGCCAAAACGATGTTTGAACGGCGGATTCAGCGCGTTTATGAATATGTTGAGAGCGCCAAAAACATCCTTTTCATGAACACCAGCAACGAGCAGGTTCGGGAAGAAGATGCTGTTGAGGCTCAGAAAATTCTGCAAAAGAGATTTCCGGGAAAAAATATTGACGTTATTGTCGTTGATATGAAAGCAGACTACAAGGATATGGAAATAAAAGAATTAAATAAAAACGTTACCTTTGTCCGTCTGGAATTTGACAATAAAAAAGATCTTTATTCTGATAAGAAAGAAGAATTTAAAACAATTTTGAAAGATCGAAAGCTTTCGTCGCAAAAAGATTTGGCCAAGACACTGCTGCATAAAAAGCTATTTGCCGTCAAACGTACTGTTGTCAATGCCTTGTGCTGCTTAATTCCGATAAAAAAAGTCAGAAAATCCATTCGCAAGAAATTACAAATTTCAACGCAGCAATTTGACAATAACTAATATTTCCCTCCCAAAAATGATTTTGGGAGTTTTTTTTGCTTTTATCCTAAAAAAAATAAAAGATTGCAACAAACATCCTCCTGTGTTACTCTGTTTACAGGCAGTCGGGTTGACTGCTCAGGGCGTCGAAACCCTTTTACTACTGGTCGTCAAGCATAATTGCGACTTAAAATAAGTATATGCTGATATCTGTCTAGGTATGTGCTAGGGACGGATGTCAGCGTTATAAGGCTTTGCACGAAAGCGCTGAGCCATTTAGTAGTATATGGTTTCGAACATCCGCCCGTCTTCTTATTGAAGCGGGTTTTGTTTTAACCTAAAAAACAAAGGATGTTCAATATGAATATTAATATCAAATTTTTATGTTGCGGAGCGGCCGTGTGGTTGTTTCCGCAATATGCCGTGGGACAATGTGCGGTTACAGATTGTCTGCAATTGGGCTATACGTCATTAAAATCATGCGACGGAGGGGTGAAATGCCCTTTTGGCGAATATTGGGCTTGTCCCAAAGTTGAAGAAAAAGCCGTTTTCGGTCAATGTATAGGATATGCGAAGAACTGTAAAATCGGGAATATCTTAAACAGCGACGGAACATGCTCGGAAAATAAAGTTACAGGTAAGACACCGATAGCTGTTGTTATTTACATCAGTGACGACAAGAAATGCGGTCAGGCAATGTCTTTAATTCCAATCAGAATGAAACCATGGGCGTATAGTCATGGTTCAAATCCTGATGTTCCCGTTCTTAATAATTATTACTACTATGTTGATGCTTTTACTGATAAAGACAGTTGCGGAAGCACAAAATTGTTAAAAAATTATGATACTACAAAAAACTACAAAGCTCTTTGGGCTGCACTTGAATATTTTCCGGCCAGCGCTCCTGAAACTCTTGGCAAATGGTGTTTGCCCGCAGCTGGCGTATTACATAACATATATTCAAATATAACCGTTATAAATAATGGTCTTGCAAAATCAGGCGGAGAAGTATTACAAAATGACAATGAACGCATCTGGAGCATTACAGAAAAGGATGGGGAAGATGTCTGGGTGTTTTCAATCGGAGCCTCTGAAGCAGAAGAAGGATTATTAGCAAACTCAAAATACGGTAGCGATTTTTATAGATCAACACGACCTGTTATTGAATTTTGAATAAATTCGATATTTTATAAAAAAGCGTCCCGGAAAATAAATTTCCGGGATGTTTACCTTTATTCTATATTATCAATCAAACGGTCGAGGTTGGCGCGTTCGTTATTATTATATCCCTCAAACTGTTCTTTGGCTTTTTCAAGCTGTTTTTTCTTGGCTTTCTCTATTCGTGGTTTGGCCAGCTTTTCAAACAGCTCATCACCATCGCTTTTTTTCGATGTTTTTTCCTTTTTCTCTATTTTAACCTTTTCAAGTTCTTCTTCATCTTTTTCTTTCAGGACATCTGAATTTTGCGTTTTGCTGCGGATGTTATCCAAAGTCGCTTTGGGAATAAGGTTTTCAATCGGCTCGGCAAAATCGCCGGCAAGATTAAAATAGCGGGACTCGCGGAAGGCTTCTGACTGGCTTTCTTTGGGCACAATCCAACTGATAAGGATATTGAGCAGGATAATCAGGAAACAGGCTCTGACGATGCCAAAAAACAACCCCAACATTCTATCCAGGTTGCTTAATTTGCTGGAACGAACCTTGCTGACAACTTGTGCTGTCATTAAAATCCAAAAAATCAGAAAAGTTATCAAAATAACGATAGAGGTCAGAATCCCGGCCATGGTACCATTTTTAACGTAAATCTGCGTAATCGGGTTGAGAATCGGCAGAAGATAGACTATTGCCGCACAGCCCAAAACCCAGCCGACAATGGACAGGACTTCTTTCATTAAACCGCGGCTTAAGGCGATTAATGCTGAAATGGCAACAACGATTAAAATAATAACGTCAAGATTATTAAGCTGCATGGCAGTTTCCTCAATTAAACCAATTTATAAGACGCTGAACATTGCCGATTTCATGGACGGCGATGTCAACACGGTTATTCTTTTTGTCTTTGGCGGCCAGATTTGCCGGCATGATTGCGCTTTTAAACCCAAGTTTATATGCCTCTTTTAAGCGGGAATTGGGCTGGCTGACGGCTCTGATTTCCCCGGACAGGCCGATTTCTCCAAAGATGACCGTATCTGCCGGAAGCGGCTTATTGGTCATTGATGAAATAACAGCCATGGCTACGGCCAAGTCAGCCGCCGGTTCTGAAATTTTTAAACCGCCGGCAATGTTTAAATAAATGTCCTGAGAGCTTAAATTCATACCGCAACGCGCTTCCAAAACAGCCAAGACCATTGACAGGCGGTTGGAATCCCAACCGACGACCGCCCTTCTGGGGCTGGCATAGCTTGTCGGGCAGACCAAAGCCTGGATTTCGACCAAGACCGGGCGCGACCCTTCTATTCCGGCAAAGACGCATGAGCCGGAAATATTTCCCTGCCGTTCGGCCAGAAACAGTGCAGAGGGATTTTCCACTTCGACAAGCCCCTGGTCCTGCATTTCAAAAACACCGATTTCATCCGTTGCGCCGTAACGGTTTTTGACTGCTCTTAAAATACGGAAATGGTGGCCGCGTTCGCCCTCAAAATAAAGCACCGTATCAACCATATGCTCCAAAACGCGCGGTCCGGCAATGGAGCCCTGTTTGGTAACATGACCAACCAAAAACAAGACAAAACCTTTTCGTTTGGCCAGTTTTATCAATTCATAAGCACAGGCTCTGACCTGGGCAACACTGCCCGGCGTTGACTCAACCTCATCCAGATACATGGTTTGAATCGAATCGATGATAACCACCGCGGCATTTGATTTTTCAAGCGTGGCGATAATATCTTTGACTTCCGTTGCACTGGCCAACTTAACCGGGGTTTGTTCAAGACGCAGCCTTTTAGCGCGAATCCGCACTTGGTCTATCGCTTCCTCCCCGGAAATATAATAACATTCCGGGTTTCCGGCGGAACCGGCGATACTGGCGCAAACCTGCAACAGTAGTGTCGATTTGCCTATTCCGGGGTCGCCGCCGACTAAAATTACCGAGCTGGGAACCAAGCCGCCGCCGGAAACCCGGTCAAGCTCCTTGATATTGGTTTTTATTCTGTCGAGCGCCCGTTCTTCTCCGGATAAAGGAACGAAATCAATCATTTTGCCTTTTTTCTTCGGGGTGATATTGGAAAAACCTTCTCCGCCGATTTTTTCTTCAACAATTGTATTCCACTCGCCGCAGGCGTCGCATTTTCCCTGCCATTTGGGATATACGGCACCACAGCCTTGGCAAACAAACTCGTTCCCTTTTTTAGCCAAGATTATATCTCCACTTTTATCGGACCGTGAGAACTGCCGTTAATGAACTGGCGTACATATTCGTTTTCAGTTTTATCCAGCTCTTTAACCGTTCCCTGCCAAATGATTTTTCCTTTGTAAAGCATGGCAATCTTATCCGCAATTTTACGCGCCGAAGCCATATCATGCGTAATGGTTAAGGCCGTTGCGCCAAGGCCTTTGGCGGACTCGATAATCAAATCGTTAATGACGTCGGCCATAATCGGATCAAGTCCGGTTGTCGGCTCGTCAAAAAAGATGATTTCAGGCTTGGTGGCAATGGCGCGCGCCAAGCTGACGCGTTTCTGCATACCGCCGGAAAGTTCGCTCGGATAAGAATCGGCAACATCCGGCGCCAAACCGACCTGACGCAGGATGCGAATAGCTTCGGTACGCGCTTGTTTTCTCGGCATTTTCTGGTTTTCAATCAGACCAAAGGCTACATTTTCCCAGATGCGCAGACTATCAAACAAAGCACCGCCCTGAAACAGCATTCCCATTTTGGAATGAAGGCGGTTTTGTTCCTTTTCATCGGCACCGACAGTTTCTTCCCCGTCAATGAGAATAGAGCCGCTGTCCGGTTGCAAAAGCCCCTGCACGCATTTTATCAAAACAGATTTTCCGGTTCCGGAACCGCCGATAACAACCAGAGATTCTCCTTTTTCAACTTCCAAGTCAACACCGTCAAGAACAACTTTTTTACCAAAAGCTTTGTGAAGATTGGTGATTTTGATTTTTGCTTCGCTCATTTAATCTTCTCCCTATTTGGTAAAAAACAGTTCGGTGATAATATAGTTGAAAATCAGAATCAGGATAGAGGCAGAAACAACCGCATTGGTTGTTGCTTCACCAACGCCCTGAGCCCCGCCTCGGGATTTATAACCGTTATAGCAGCCCATCAACGTGATAATAAAGCCAAAAACTGCCGCTTTTACGAGGCTGGAAATAATATCCAGCGCTTCCATATTCTGAACAGTCGCATTGATGTAGTTAGCCGGATTGAAGCCCAGTTTGTAAACGCCGACAACATAACCGCCGAAAATTCCGATAATATCGCCAAAGAAAACCAACATCGGCAAAACGATAATGCCGGCAATAATACGCGGCGCAACCAGGTATTTAAAAGGATTGGTCGACAGCGTGCGCAAAGCGTCAATTTGTTCGGTAACGCGCATGGTTCCGATTTCAGCAGCCATAGCCGCACCGATACGCCCGGCAACCATTAAGCCAGACAACACCGGTGCCAATTCGCGTGTTACGGAAATCCAAACAACGGAAGCAACGGCACTTTCGGCACCAAAACGGGCAAATCCGGTGTAACTCTGCAAGGCAATAACCATACCGGCAAAAACCGTCGTCAAACCGACAACCGGCAGAGAATAAAAGCCGATATCAAGAAACTGGCGACCAACCAGCTTAAAATAAAAAGGCGGCGTTACACAATTGTATAAGGACTGCCCGATAAATGTCGTCAAGCTGCCGAGCCGCATAAAAAAAGCAACCAGCGGCTTACCTAAAACGCGTAAGAAATTTTGAATTTTATTATCCATGGAGATGTGTTTCCTTTTCTATACAAATTTGGTTGTATATTAAGGCAATAGAGGCAATTAATCAATAGCACTGTCTAACTTTATAACAAGCTTGTCCGGTGCGGAAGCCTCAAAAGGATAAAGTTTTAGCAGAGGAATTTTTATCCCGCCGATTTCATAGAAGGCCGGTTCAGGCAGGCGTTCCATATCTTTATAACTTTTCATCAGTTCCACTGCCAGTTTTATTTCGCAAAACTCCAACGTATGCATTTTATGAATGCCGACGCCGCGGACTTCCAGCATACCTTTGATATTCGCCGGACAGGAAGCAATGATGCGCCCTTCCCTGATATCAATATTGGTTCTGTCATCTGCAACGAGAATCGCATTTTTATTGGCAATACAACGCAGAGCCAAATCAGATTTTCCCGATCCCGGCGCTCCGAAAATCAAAACGCCCCGGCCGTTGAAGGCGATACATGTCGTATGGATGTTCATCATGGCTTAAAATATTCCAACAGGCGAAGTCTTTGACTATCATTAGAAGTTGATATGGTAATTTTCCGGCCGTCTTTTTCCGGGGAAATCGTTACGTGAAAAATGCCCTGCGGTAGATAACCGCCCATTTTGTCTGGCCATTCAATGAGGCTTACTCCCTGGTAAATCGCTTCTTCCATTCCCAGTTCAAAGATTTCTTCCGGGGATTTGAGGCGGTACAAGTCAAAGTGATAAATAGAAAAATTATCGGCATCATATAATTGCACCAGCGTGAAAGTCGGGCTGGGAACTTCTTTCACATTTGTCAGTTCCTGAATAAAACCGCGCGCCAAAACGCTTTTTCCCATCCCCAGAGTTCCATGCAGGGCGAAACCGTCGCCAATACGGGCAAAATGGGCAAGCTTTTTGCCGACATCCGCCGTTTCTTCCTCTGAATTGCTGTAAAATTCTATCCTATCATCCATCTAACAAACTCTTTTTACGAACTTTTGGTTTTATTATTTTAATTTTTGGTTTTTGTGCCTGCATCACCCGCCAATCCCAAGGCATGTAAAAACGTCCCTGCCACAAGCCGGCGCGGGCAGCGCGAGCATTTTCCTCATAAGGATAATAAATGTCGGTATATTTCAAATAAGCGACAGCCCAGCCGGCGTTAACGATTGCCGCCCCTAAATCATACTGCCCCAGCGAACAGGTTCCGACCATATTTCCGTTTTCATCCTGCTGCATAACGTGACATTCTAAAACATTATCCTGTATCCAGCTGCGCAGCCAATTTCCAGCCTCAACACCGCAGCGATAAGACCGTCCTTGAGCTCCGGCGCAAGTCTGATTGCTTTCCGGCGCGTCTATGCCATAGAGCCTGAAATAATAGCCGTTGATTTTCAACGTATCGCCGTTTATTACTTTGGCGCTGCCGTAAATCGCCGGAAAATTGTTGGGATTAAGCGGGGCGGCGGCTTCATTGTCTTGACCGGTTACCGAATTAAACCACTTGCGTATCGGGCCGCTTTCCGCCGGTTCTTCTTCAATAATTTCCGTTTCTTCAACGCTATTTTCTCCGTCGGCAAAATTTTCAGAAACAACATTTTCGTTCTCAACCAAAAGAAGTGCGCCATTTGTTTCAGCAGATTGTTTCGGGGCGGAATTCTGCCCCATAAAAGTCCTTATATTCCGGCCGACATTGGTAAAACCGTTGCTGAATCCGCCGATGGCATAAATAACAAAACAGACAATGCCGCTGAAAATAAGAAAAGACGGCAGGCAGCCCATCGCCCGCCAGGCCATTTTGGTAAATATATATAAAATAATCAGTCCGACGATCAGACCGATGAAGCCTCCGCCCTGAAGCAGAAGATTATTGCTCTGAGTTCCGGCGCCGCCCCACAAGATAAACACAAAAGCGGCGATTCCCAATATTACTTTTTTCAGAAAAAACATATATATTTACCTCTGGTTCTTTTTTGTATTAAGATACCTCTTTATTGTAAAAATATCGTTACTTATTCTTCCAAGTATTTTTTATACCCTTCAACCCTTTGCCATTCAATGCCATCACATTTAAAATAGCTTTTCGTTTGCTCAAGTTTTTTATATTCTTCTTTATCCCGCCAACCAATAATTCGCGCAGGATTACCGCCGACAATAGCACACTCGGGAACAGATTTGGTTACAACGGAACCAGCGGCGACAATGGCTCCGTCATCAATCCGAATACCGGCGAGAATCATACATCCGGCACCGACCCATACGCTTTTGCCAAAATAAACTTTCTGCAAAAAACCTTTATTATCAAAAGGCAATGACCGGGCGTGTTTGAAATTATGGTTTGTGGTCAAAACCGTAACATTTGCCCCCAGCATGGCATTATCCTGCAAAACCAAACCTCCCTCAGCATAAATATTCGCCTCTTTGCCGATGAAAACATTTTCGCCCATTTCGATGTTTTCCGGATTATGAAGATGGGCTTCCCGGCTGATATAACACTTTGGATACTGCGGCTGGAACATGAAATAATGCTGATTTTTATTCCGGAGCTTTTTACGCAAAGATTTTACCGGAAGCAAATTAATTAAAAATTTTCTCAGTTTTACGGACACCCTGCCCTCCTTTAGTAATTGCCGCGCAAAATATTGCGGAATCTTTTGCGGTAATTTTTTACCGGCGTCACGCGGCTCAAAATATACCAAATCGGATTAAACAAACGCAATATTTTCTTTTTTAAGCGTTTCTTTTTATAGTCGTCAAAATAAGGCGAGCGGTTGACGTAGGCATAATAATCCGCCGCGGGTTTGATTTTTTTCCACATTTTGACAATAGCACCGGCGTAGTGAACGATAACCGGCTTTTCGACTGCGGCGTCTATTTCCGCGTCAGAATAGACATTGCGCAGAAACTTATATTCTGCTGTTGTCTGATATTTTTCATAATAAAGGTTTTCCAAAACGCAATATTCCAAACCAACGGGTTTGATTTTGTCGCAGGATAAATTCATTACCTCAAGGTCAAACATTTTCAGGCGGTTTTTATAGCGGCGCATATTTTCAAAAAAACGGTCAACGATTTTGTCTTCACGGCATTTTTTATTGTTAAAGACAATCAAGCCGGAAAAATAAATCAAATCATTAATGTATTCAGGAAAATGCTGGTGAACACCATTGAGTTCGTCTGTCCGCTCCGCGGCAACGGCGCCAATCTGAAAATTATTAAAATCCTGGTTATAAAGCGCGCTTAAATCGCCTTTAAACATCACGTCAACATCAGAGTAAATTACTTTGTCATACTGCGGAATCAGCTCAGGAATAATCAGGCGGTAATAAACTTCGTACGGCCAAGCCGCCGATTTTGGCGCATTATCAAACCGCCGATTGTCAATTTTTAGGAAAGTTATTTCCGCATGCTCATTTGCCAAAGCCGAAAATAACGCAATATTTTCTTCGCTCAATGAAGAATACATAATAAAGATATGGTAACGGGTTTGGCGCGCCGCGTTATCTATCAGCGATTTTACAGCCACCCAGGCAGGAAGCGTAAAATTGTCATCAAAGGAAAAAGCAACAGGTATGGTGTTTTTCATTTATTATCCCTCTATTGACGCAATAGTTTCCGCAAGATTTTTCTGCGATTTTGCCGCAACATCCTCCGCATGCTGTCGCAGGGCTTTGCATTTTTCGGCATAAGCTTTTTTATCCATGGCAACAGCCTGTTTCATGGCCTCATACAGGTCGTTGCCCTGATAGACAATGGTGTCTTTTTCCGAAAAACCATAAACATCGGCAAATGTTTTTTCAAGCAGCATGGGTTTGTTCAACCCCAGCGACAGCTGTTTAGAACCGGTTGTCGTTCCGTGTTTGTAGCTTTCCTGCTGCGGACTTTCCGGGTCAAGCAAAGCTAAAAGAAAGTCGCTGTCCATGCACTGATGATACATATCATGAAAATTCAAGCGCCCCAATTTTTTTATGTGTTTTTTCAAACGTTCTGGAATTTCCATGCCGCCGGAGCCGATAACACAGACCTCAAAATCAGTAATATTTTCCTGAAGCAGTTTTTCGACAGCCTCCAATAATTGAGCGCAGTTTCTGGTGTTTGGCGATAAGCGCCCAATCATAACAAAACGAGTTTTGGAATTTTTTTCATGCGGCGCAACATTTCCGAAATATATGGGACAGAGCAGTTTGGCTTTTCCCTCGGCCAAGGGAAATTCGTTCAGGACAAAAAGGCGTTTGCCCAAATATTTTTTTATTTCGCCATAAGGCTCAATATTTTGGCAGTTATGGTATATACACAGACTCCCCCTGTGGCTTTGAGGCTCAAAACCAAGGTAATCATAATAACGTTCCTTAGTTTCCTGATAATCAAAAGACGATATAAATACAAAATCATATTCGCGCATCATTTTGCTTTTCAGCACTTTGGAAATACGCCATTTCTGCATCGGATAGATGTCCGGCATTTCATCTTGCGCAAACAGCGCGAACGGATTTTCTTCATAGTTGGCAACTCTCATGATTACGTCAACATGATAGCCGAGGTTCTGCCAATATTTTACAAATCCGGGAATGATTTCGCCGTGATAATTATTAGGTTCAACAATCAACACTGATTTTTCGGGAATATCATGTTTCAAAAAATCAAGGTAATAATGGTCATATTTGATAAAATTACGGCGGATTTTTTTAGTGTCAAATTCTTTCAGGGAAGCAATAGCTTTTTTGCGGGCTTTTTTGCAAGGAATCCAACAGCAGAGAAGCTGGGCTAAATGTTTCTTCATCAGAAAACCTCTTTTTTGGTTATAATAATTATTATTTCTAGCAAAATTTAAGTCTGAGGTCAATCTGTTATCGTGCCGCAGAGAATAAGAAGGAAAAAGCCGCTGTTAACAGCGGCTTAGTTTTTAATCAATTACTTTCATCGTAAATTTTTCCTGCGGTTGTTCTTCGCCACCTGCTGACGGCGCAGGCGCCATCATGGAACGAGCATTGCGGCGTTTTTGTTCCAGCAAGTCTATTATCATATCCAGCTCGGCAACAGAAGAATATTGCAAAACAACTTTGCCGCTTCCCTGTTTTCCCTGGCTGATTTTAATTCGCAGTCCCAGAGATTTGTTCAGGGATTTTTCGATATCAACCAAATCCTGACTGATTTCTTCCGGTTCTTTATTCTGCGGCTTGGCGTTCTTAAGTTTATTCACCAATTCTTCAACCTGGCGGACATTCAAATCTTTTTTGATAATCAGCTGCGCCAAATCTTCCGCATTTTCTAAACCGACGAGGCTGCGCGCCTGACCTGCGGACAATTTGCCTTCCTTTACCAGATTTTTAACGCTTTCCGGCAGGGTCAACAGACGCAGCGTATTAGCAATATGGCTGCGGGATTTGCCAACGATTTTGGACAAGGCTTCCTGCGTGTGAGAAAATTCGTCGATTAAACGCTGCAAGCCTTCCGCTTCTTCTATCGCAGACAAATTTTCACGCAGCAGATTTTCAACCAGAGCAACTTCCAGAACTTCTTGGTCGGTCATTTCCCGGACAATAACAGGGACTTCAGACAGGCCGGCCAATTTGGAAGCGCGCAGACGTCTTTCTCCGGCAATCAATTCATAATCATTACCGACTTTACGGACAAGCAAAGGCTGCAAGACGCCCTTTTCCTTGACAGAATCGGCCAAAGCACGCAGCGCTTCTTCATCAAATTCAGTACGCGGCTGAAACGGGCTGGCCTTTATCAGATTGATATTTACCAAATCAGCCGGTTTTTCAAAAGACTTTTTTTCTACGTCGGGGAAGTCATTTAAATCCAAGTCATCATCACCAAGAAGTGCTCCTAAACCGCGTCCCAAGCTTTTTCTTTTGGCTCCGGCATGGTTGTCGCCTTCCGCGAGTTTATCCAATTCATTTATTTTATCTTCTAACATGCAATCAATTCCTTTTCTCTTTTCAAGACTTCACCGGTCAGGCTGATGTAAGCCTGAGAGCCGGAACATTTAAAATCATAAAGCAAGACAGGTTTGCCGTGCGAAGGCGCTTCAGAAATTCGGACATTTCTCGGAATAACGGTTTGATAAACTTTTTTTCCGAAGAAGTTTCTGACGTCGTCTTCAACCATTTGGCTGAGATTGTTGCGTTTGTCATACATCGTCAGGACAACGCCCTGAAGCTCCAAACCCGGATTAAATTTCTTTTTAATAATATTAATGTTGCGAATCAAATCGGTAATGCCTTCAAGCGCCAAAAACTCACATTGCAAAGGCACGATGACGGCATTTGCGGCAACCAAAGCGTTAATTGTTACCAAACTTAATGACGGCGGACAATCAATCAGAACATAGTCATAATTGACGGCACTTTGGACAATGGCCTTCTTCAAGGCAAATTCACGGTTTGGCATATCAACCAGTTCAACTTCGGCTCCGGCCAAATCAGCAGAAGACGGCACAATAGAAAAATTAGGAATTTCAGTCCAGACAACAGCTTCTGATAAAGTTCTTTCGCCAAGCAAAACTTCATAGGAAGAAGCCATGCGCCCTTTTTTATTTATCCCCATTGATGTTGTGGCATTTCCCTGCGGATCCAAATCAATAACCAAAACTTTTTTTCCTGTAGCCGCCATAGCTGTGGCGACGTTAACCGTTGTCGTTGTTTTTCCGACACCGCCTTTACGATTGGCAATGGCTATTATTCTCGGCATCAATTATCTCCTTTTTCCTGACAAGTCTGTTATCACGATTATCATTCCTTCGTCGCTGGATATACTTTGAACCAGCTCGTAATTGAAGTTCCAATTTTTTTGCGCTTCTGAAATTTCTTCTGCATATTTTTTTCCTTTCGGGAAAATGCATTTTGTTTTTTTACCGCAAAATCCGGAAGCATACTGCAGCAAATCATTTAAATTACACATAGCACGCGATGTTATGACATCTGCCGTAACTTTTTTGATGTTTTCAATACGGTCATTGAGAACTTCAACATTGTCCAGCTTAAGCAATTCAGCGACAGCGTTTAAATACAGTGTTTTCTTTTTAATACTCTCAATTAGCTTTACTTTTAAATACGGTGTTTTTTCTTGTAAAACCGTTGCCAGCACCAACCCAGGAAAACCAGCCCCAGAGCCAAAATCATACATTACCTTAGCTTTTTCAGGAATGAGTGGAAGCAACTGCAAAGAATCAACAAAATGACGATTCCAAGCATCATCTAAAGAAGCATTACTAACCAGGTTAAACTTTTCCTGCCACTCTTTCAGAGAGGCTTCATAAGTTTTTAATTTAGAAAATGTTTCACGTGAAACATTATATTTTTCGATTAAATTTTCCATAAGATTATTTATATAAATTTTCAAAGGAATTTAAAACATATTTAATCGAGTTATAAACACATAAAAAGCAAGAACAAATAAAATAATTTAAATCAACAGGTTAAACAATGTTTCCAGACTCAAAACATTAAAACTTTATACGATTTTTACAATTAATTTCAGCCAAGAAAGTTTCTGCTTTATTGAAGTTTTCCCCCAGCTGTGACACGGAATGCGCATCGTCACTTATTATCAAAGGAACATCGCGTTTGTTTAATTCTTTAACTATCCAGGCTGCCGGAAAAAAGTCTTTTGTTTGGCGCAGGCCTTTTGTACTCAGTTCACATCCGGTTTCAGATGATGCAAAGGTTTCGATAATTTGCCACTTCAATTCATCCCATATTGTATCGGTACAGAAACCTTTTGCCGTTATCTGGTCAATATGCGCCATAAAGGTAAACCAGCCACTTTTTATTGCCGCAATCAAATTACGCCAATGATTTGTTAAGCCAGAAGATAAGATTTCTTCATCCAAAAGATCGGGACGTTTTTTAAGATAAGATATTTTAAGAATTTTAGAGAAATCATTGTTATAAATAAAATGGCTGGCGCCAATATAGTAATCGACATCCAGAGATTTTCTAACTCGTTCAAAAAAATTCAGCCAATCTTTATCGTTAAAATAATCAACTTCAAAACCGACATATACTTTTATTTTATGCTTTGCAGCGACTTCTCGTATATCATCAATGGCCTTTTTATAAATATTCTCAGCCTGTTGATAGTCGCGAAAATACATTGCCTGCATTTTATCAATTTCACAAAGACCAGGATGGCAAATAAGATGATTGGAGATACCTATTTCACAGAATCCAAGCTCTTCTGCACGGCTTATCATTTTATCGGCAGAATCGGCACCGTCAAAAATTCCCAAACTGTTTGTGTGACTATGATAGGTATAATTTTGCATTATTTATTCAGTTTCCAGCGATTTGAGTAGTTTATACTTTTTAGCAGATTCTCTGCCTGTTCAAAATGTTGAGCAATATGTTCAATCTTGTGGGCGTCATCACTTATAACAATAGGTACTTGTCTTTGGGCCAGTTCTTCCAACATCCAGAGATGAGGATGTTGCTCTCCAACCTTCGTCCAGCCGCTGGTGTTCAGTTCGAAAGGATGATTATATTCACTAAGAGCGTTTATCACCTTTCGCTTCCATTCATCCCAGACCGGATCAACGCCAAGATTAAAAAGTTTACAAACATCAAGGTGGGCTATAAAGGCAAAATAGCCACTTTTTATGGCTTCAATAATATTTTGCCAGTAATTTACCAGAAGTTCTTCAGCCTGATGATGTGTAATATCTGTTTGCGAGAGGTAGTACATATTGCACATTATACTCTCGTCTGCCGTTCGTAGGTAATGGGTTGAGCCTATCAGATAATCAGGTTTGATTTCAGCAATCATTTTCTCAAAGGAATCCCGCCATTGAGAAGACGGAAAAAAATCCACTTCGAAACCGGCATAGACCTTAATTTTACTATTTGCTGCAATGCGCCGGATTTCATCAATGGTTCTTTTATAAATGTCTAGTGCTTCGTCATAATCGCTATGAAACATTTTATCGTTTGCTGAAGCTTGACATCCTTTAAAAATATTAGGGTGATATATAAAATGATTAGAAATGCCAAGCTCGGTATATCCGGCTTGTTCAGCAGCTTTAATCATTTCTTCTATAGAATAATGACCGTCGTAAACACCAAAAGTATTGGTATGGGTATGATATGAAAAATGTTGCATAAATCCTCCTTATGCGGAGGATTGTATCATTTAATCGCTAAAATTTTATAAACGTCATTATGGCATTTTTTATCAAAAAAAGATTTGAGATTATACAAATCATTTTTAAGACGTTCTAACTGCCCAGGCTCTGTTTTGTAGCGTGTAGAAATGCTGTTCAGCCGATATTCTAAAGAGCAGGTTTTTCCCATATCATTCAACATATCGGACAGGGCAATCAGTTTATCATATTCATCATTATGAAAGTTTTTCATTATATTGCGGCATTCAGGAATAAATTCGGCAAATTGCAGATAATCTTTATCCTGAAAATTTTCTGAATAAAAATTGTGTGTCAAGCAAATTTGGGCAACTTCATCGTACCCTAAAGATGTCATATAGTGATATCCGACCAAACCGTGGAAGACGTGTTCATTCCATTCATCCAGCATGCGCCCACAATCATGCAGCAGCCCGCAAACATAAGCCTTATCAATGTTTAAATACGTTGTTTTTTTAGCCAGTATCTCTGCTATTTTAGCAACAGTCCTGCTATGAGCACGGAAAGTGATTTCCATTTTATCCGTAAAAGGGTGCAATGTGGCATTTCTTATTTCAATGACTTTTTCTAAAAGCCTTTCAGCTTCTTGGCGTGGGGGGAAGCTCATGTTTCATCCTTTAAATACAGTGTTAATCTTCATTTTTTATTTCCAGCAAATCATAAATATCGCTGCCGCATTTGTCATCAAAATATGCTTTATTATCCAGAGCATGTTGATACAAACTTTGCAACAATGGCCATTGGAGCTTATAGCGTCTGATTAATCCTTCAAAACGTTTTTTCAAGCAAACTTTTTCCAACCCTTCAAAGAATAAATCGCAGAGTTGGACAAGACGATCATAATCATTAAAAGTAATGCCGCGCATTTTATCTTTGGCCCAAGCCAGCCATTCGGGACGATAAGACGGATAGAATTTTTCATCAAAGTCGGGAGAATAAAAACTATGAGTCAGGCAAACTCTGGCAACATCTGTATAATCCATGGCTTCCATTAAATCATAGCCTTCCCGGACATGGAAGCGTCCTGATAACTTTTCATTAACACGTTTACCGCAGTCATGCAGCAAACCGAGAACGTATGCTTTTTCGGGGTTCAAATCCTGTGTATGTTCTGCAATAATGCGGCAGCAACGTCCAACACCACGCGAGTGAAAGATATACTCTTCTTTTTCAGGAAAGGGATAGTTTGCCAGACGGTATGTAATTCCTTCCCTCCAAATTTTTTCGGCATTTCTGATGTTTGGATATTTTTTCATGTTTAAATACAGCGTTATTATTTTTTCAAATACCCCAAAACAGCCATAATTGCGGCCGGCGTAACACCGGGAATGCGCGAGGCTTCTCCAATTGTTGCCGGTTTTACTTTAGTCAGTTTTTGAACCATTTCACGAGATAAACCACCGACCTGAGAATAATCAATGTCATCGCGTATTTTTAGTTTTTCATCCTTTCTGAAAACATCAATATCAGCCTCCTGACGCTTGATATATCCGGCATATCTGGATTCAATTTCCAACTGTTCATAAGTATCATCCGGTATAGATATCAATTCCGGCCAAATGGCGTTGATTGTTTCACGTGAAACATTATCATAAGACATCACATTATAAGCCGTTCTGCGCGTACCATCCTGCTTAACCTTAATACCATATTTTTCAAGTTCGGGCGTTTTGGTTATCAAAGTTTCGCATAACTCTCGGCAAGCCTTAATATTTTCCTGCTTTTGTTTAAATACAGTGTATCTGGCTTTACCAACACAACCAATCTGCCAGCCTTTTTCCGTCAAACGCAAATCGGCATTATCGGCACGCAGCAACAAACGATATTCCGAGCGGGACGTAAACATACGATAAGGTTCATCAACGCCTTTTGTTATAAGATCGTCAATCATAACACCGATATAGGCCTCGCTGCGGTCAATTGTAAATTCTTCTCCGGGATTTTTTGCACTTAGAGCCGCATTAATACCGGCGATGACTCCCTGGGCGGCAGCTTCTTCGTAACCAGTTGTTCCGTTAATTTGTCCGGCTAAAAACAGTCCCGGAACTTTTTTGACTTCCAATCTGCGATTTAACTCCTGAGGGTCAACAAAATCATATTCAATTGCATAAGCATAACGGAGAATTTTGACATTCTCCAGCCCTTCCATGGTATGAATAAATTGCTCCTGCACATCCGCCGGCAGAGATGTCGATATACCATTGGGATAAACAACATTTGTTTTGTATCCTTCAGGCTCCAAAAAAATCTGGTGACTGTCACGATCCGGAAACTTGACAAGTTTATCTTCAATACTGGGACAATAACGCGGCCCAATCCCTTTTATCAATCCAGAAAAAAGCGCGCATTTTTCAAAATTATCACGAATAATTTGGTGAGTTCTTTCGTTGGTGCGCGTAATTGCACACTGAATTTGCGGTTGAGAAATCTCTTTTGTCAGAAAGGAAAAGGGAATAGGATGTTCATCACCATCCTGCTTGGGAAGTTCTTCCCAATTAATCGTGTTCATGTCAAGACGGGCAGGGGTTCCGGTTTTTAAGCGCCCGACGTTCAAATCGCAAGCGTTTAAATACGGTGTTATACCTGTACAGGAAACATCATCAACTCGACCGCCAACCGTTGCTTGGTGGCCGGTAAACATAACGCCATTCAAAAAAGTGCCTGATGTTAAAATCACTGCTTTTGATTTCAGGATACTTTCATCGGCCAATTTAACACCACCGAGCTTATCACCTGTGAAATATAATCCTTCAACCGCCGCTTCGATAATTGTCAAATTTTCTTGCCTCTGCAAAGCTTCCAGCATAAATTTTTTATACAAATCACGGTCTGCCTGCGCTCTGGGGCCTCTGACAGCAGGCCCTTTAGAAGCATTAAGCATACGGAACTGAATACCTGCTTTATCAATAACACGCCCCATTAATCCGTCCAATGCATCAATTTCCCGAACCAGGTGGCCTTTGCCCAGACCGCCAATAGCCGGATTGCAGGACATTTCGCCTATAGTAGAAATTTTATGGGTAATCAATGCCGTTTTAGCACCCATGCGCGCAGCAGCTGCACAAGCTTCACAACCGGCATGTCCGCCGCCAACAACAATAACATCAAATTCCTGTATTTTATCCATTTTTATTACCTTAATTTCATATTGCCTAAGGTTTACAACAGGTTATATTTTTTGACAAGAGGGTAATGAACTGAAATGACTGTTTTTTGCATTTTATTTATTGGTAAAAAGATACCCCGCTAAGAACTGTCCCTCAGAAATTGCACAGTTCACTGTGCCGGAGTTTTTGTGGATACAAAAATAAAGAGGAAGTCACGCTTCCTCTTTATTTTTATCAGTTTAAATCGGAAAACAATCCATTATCAATAATTTTTACATATAATCTTCGCATCGTATCAGCAGAGTAGATAAATGGATAGTAAAACCAGATGGAAAAAAGACAACTTAATCTGTTTTCATGTTTTTCACATAATTCCGAAAGCTGCAATAAACGGTCTATTTGTTCTGAAAAAAGTTTTTCAGCCTGTTCAAAAAGGTATCACACTACGCCCCGGCACACCAGAAGCTTTAATTAACTCCATAATTTTGGCTGAATCTCTATCCGTCCAATTTTGTTTTTCGCACGGGTTAAAGTGGAAAATATGATATCCACATAAAATTTCATCCCGCAATTCATAAACTTTTTTAAAATTAACTTCTCTCATAATAATTGATTTTTTATATAATAATGATTTGATAATTCATATTACAAAAAGCAAGCTAAAAGTAAAGGAATATATTTTAAATACAGTGTTATTTACCGATACAGAAGCTGCCAAAAATCTTATCAAGGATTTCATCAATTTCAATACGGCCGGTAATTTTGCCGATTTCCCGAGCAGCCAAACGGATATCTTCGGCAGAAAGCTCTATTTCTTTATCCAAATCAAACAAATCAAGAGATTGTAGTGCTTGTGAAAGCGCTTCGCGGTAACGGGCACGGGTAATCAGCAAATTGGAGTTTGACGTAAACTTATCTTCAATAACTTTTGTAATTTTTTGCAAGAGCAAATCTATTCCCTGATGGTATTTAGCTGAAATAAGAAGAATATCCTGTTTTTTAATATTTGAACATTGTTCGGATGTGAGATTATCAACTTTATTGGCAACATAAACCATTTTATCACCATAGGTTTTAGCAATATTATCAAAGACCTGAACAGTGTCTTGAGAAGCGTCAAACAAACAAATAAGTAAATCGGCATCATTAATTTTGCGATATGCGATTTCAACCCCCTGTTTCTCTATGGCTTCTTCGGTTTCGCGAATTCCGGCAGTATCCGTAATAATGACCGGATAGCCATTCAAATCAAGGTGAATATCAACAGCGTCACGCGTTGTGCCGGCTATATCGGAAACGATAACAACATCCCTTTGGGCAAAAGCATTAAGCAAACTTGATTTCCCGGCATTAGGGCGACCAACAATAACAACACGAAACCCTTCACGCAGACGTTCGCCGATAGTATCGCCAGACAAATGTTTTCTTATAGCCTCGCGCAGTTTAAATACAGTGTTATTCAAACTATTGACAACGGATTCAGGAATTTCTTCATCAGGGAAATCAATATAAGCTTCAAGGTGAGCCATAATTGTTACAAGCTGCGTGCGCCAGTCATCATAAAGATTTTTAAGGCTGCCTTCCATTTGGCGCAAAGCATATTTTTGCTGAGCTTCGGTTTCGGCATCAATCAAATCAGCCAGGCCTTCAGCTTCCGTCAAATCCATTTTTTGGTTATAAAAGGCGCGTTTGGAATATTCTCCCGGCTCGGCCATACGAAATTCGGGAATCCGGCTTAAATTGTTCAGGACACTGGAAATTACCGCCCGTGAGCCATGTATCTGCAATTCGATAATATCCTCTCCAGTGAAAGAGTTAGGTGCCTTAAAATATAGCAAGAGACATTTATCCAAGGTCTGGCTTTTAGTTAAATCTTTTAAATCCGTAAAATAAGCGTAACGCGCTTTTATATTATCCGGATTAAGATTTGTCATCAGGCGAACAACCTGCAAAGCCTCTTTTCCGGAAATACGGATTATGGCAACTCCGGATTTTCCCAATACGGTTGACAAGGCATAAATTGTTTTATTGTCCATGGCGGTTTCCTGATAAAAAAATTACTGTAATAAAGGTATATTAAAATTCAAATTTTAATGCAAGTTTTAAAAATCCCGTTTTTAGGGACTCTACAGCGCTTTTTCAGGTTTCTTTAACCAAGATGTCATAGAATCATTAAAATTCTTCTGTACGGGCTTTATATGGACTCGATATTTTTAAATTAATGATTGATATAAAATATGAAAAACAAGTTAAAATTAATTATTTGGGATTTTGACGGCGTTATTGCTGATTCCGAAAAAATCTGGCTTAAAAACCGAATGGCATATTTTAACGACCATCTAGGTGTTAACTGGGACTTTGATACGGTTAACAAATATTTCGGCGGAATGGCTGACAAGACCAAAAGACAAGTCTTAGAAAAACTGGGTTTTCAGACTGATGATAAATTCTGGAATGAAATTTTGGAAATAGACGTCGCTTATATGAAAAAATTCGGAATTGAAAAAATGTCCGGCGTTGACAACATTCTGCAAGACAAAACGCTCAAGCAATGTGTTGCAACCGGCGGCACAAAATACAAAACAAAATTTAAAACAGATATTATAGGTCTCAACAAATATATACCTGATGAGAAAGTTTTTACTGTTGATTTTGTGGAAAGAGGAAAACCCGAGCCGGATTTATTCCTTTATGCCGCCAGACAGATGGAAGAAAAACCAGAGCAGTGTCTGGTTATTGAAGATTCTATCGCAGGAATGACCGCCGGTCTGAAAGCAGGCATGAAAGTTGCGGCTTTTCTCGGCAGCGAAATTTATCAAAATCAAGCATATATAGACAAAGTAAAATCTCTCGGAATTGAAAATATCTTTTATAATATGAGAGATTTATATGAATTTATAAAATTAACATTTGACAAAAATAATTAATTCGCTATTCTTGATACATTAAATTTATTATTAATTATACAATTATGGATACACAAATTTTTGAACTGTACAAAAGTGGGTTGACTGCAAAAAGAATCGCAGAACAGAAAGTTAACAGCATTATTAAAACAAACAAACCTTCGGAACGAGCCAAAGAATTTGCCGACTATCACGCTATGCGGGATGCGGCTGAAATAATCATAAAAAATTCTTTAGACCTGTTTCAAAAGGAATTCCCGCGAGAAATAAAAAACTATAACGGAGAAAAGCTTAGTTCGTTTTTTAAAAATTTAAGCGAGCATCCGGAAATGATTATCGGCTGTGAGGATTGTTTTTTCCGTTTAGTTAAGCTTGCCGTAGAACCTAATTTAACCTCGGCGAAGGGAACTATGTTTTCGTGGTGTTGGCCGGAAGCTTATATGATTTTATCACAGAATCACATTAGGGGTTTTGCCATGGAAAAAAAATCATCTGATTTTCAAACGATGGTTTATTCTCTGGCTCTGCATCTGGATCCAACAAACGATATAGACAAGGAAAGAGCCATTTGTTTTTTCTCATCCTTGAGCATGTTCAGGAAAATATATCCGGACATGATTTCCAAAATGTTAGAATATCTGACAATGGATTCAAATCTTTACAGAAACGACTGGGTACAGAAGATTGTAAATTTTTATGAAGAAAAGAGAGGTTTTTAACCTCTCTTTTTTTGTTTAACTGTTCATATTGTTAAAGAAATCATTGTTGTCTTTTGACACTTTCAGTTTATCAAGCAGGAATTCCATGCCGTCAGTCATGCCCATTTGCATCAACACGCGGCGCAGAACCCACATCTTGGATAGCGTCTGGCGGTCAACAAGAAGTTCTTCCTTACGCGTTCCTGAACGGGTGATATCTATCGTCGGGAAAAGACGTTTATCAACCAATTTGCGGTCAAGAATAATTTCAGAGTTTCCTGTTCCTTTGAATTCTTCAAAAATAACTTCATCCATACGGGAGCCGGTATCAACCAACGCCGTTGCAATGATTGTCAAAGAACCACCTTCTTCAACGTTACGAGCGGCGCCAAGCAAACGTTTCGGACGCTGCAGGGCATTAGCGTCAACACCGCCGGTTAAGACTTTACCGGAAGAGGGGATAACCGCATTATAAGCGCGGCCAAGACGGGTGATGGAATCGAGCAGAATTACAACATCCTTTTTGGTTTCAACCAAGCGCTTGGCTTTTTCAACAACCATTTCGGCAACCTGAACATGGCGGCTGGCCGGTTCATCAAATGTGGATGAAATAACTTCTCCTTTGACAGAGCGGGTCATATCCGTTACTTCTTCCGGGCGCTCATCAATAAGCAGAACCATCAGGTAAACTTCCGGGTGGTTTTCGGCAATGGCATGCGCAATATTTTGCAGCATGACCGTTTTACCAGTTCGGGGCGGCGCCACAATCAAACCGCGCTGACCTTTGCCCTGAGGTGCAACCAGGTCAATAACACGCGTTGTATAATCTTTTTCACCGCAGATGATGTCAAAATTTAATTTATTTGTCGGATACAGCGGTGTCAGATTGTCAAAATTAACACGTAATTTTGATTTTTCAGGGTCTTCGTAATTGATTTTATTAACTTTAGTTAGAGCAAAATAACGTTCATTGTCCTTTGGCGAGCGAATTTCGCCTTCAACAGTATCACCTGTCCGTAAGCCGAATTTTTTGACCTGAGCCGGAGAAACATAGATATCATCCGGACTGGCTAAATAGTTTGATTCTATTGACCGTAAAAAGCCAAATCCATCAGGCAGGACTTCTATTGTTCCGGTACCGTAAATAATTTCGTCGTCAGAAGCAACTTTTTTCAGGATGGCAAAAATCAAATCCTGGACACGCATGGATGAAGCGTCTTCAATACCAAGCTCTTCAGCCTGTGTTAACAATTCTTTAGGTGATTTTTGCTTTAATTCTTGTAAATGCATAATGTAACCTTATGTATGTAGTAGCAGTAGGAGGGAAATAGTAAGCAGGAATGTGCTTAACGTTGACTTGTTTATATGATTTAAATGTTCAACTGTCAAATGTTTGTTTTGAAAAAAGGTTATGCACAAGCCGAAAGCCCTAACTAATTATTTTTAAAATTTATGTAGTGGTTTGTATATGCCTGTGCATTATGTGGATAAGTTTTTTGGGGGTTTTTAAAGGCATTGTTAATAAACTGTTAACGAATCGAAAAGCCCTGATTTTTTAAAAGTTAATAGAATCTTAATGTTTTTATCGAGTCATAGTTTGTAAAGTTAATTATTTACATTAAATTTAAATAAATTTCTTGGCTGAAAAACGAATCTGAGAGCCGTTTGTGGGTAAAATTGTAGAATAAATTTTACATTATGAGGATTACTTTGTATAAATATTAGAAAGCACTGAGTTATGCACAGAATCAATGGGGTTTGTGTATAACTTTGTAAGCCTTTGTTTAAAGGAAGAAATAATGAAATTAGCAGCTATTACCGGGTCTATCGGGTGTGGAAAAACGACCTTGGCCAAAGAAGTAAAATCTTTGGGGTATCCTGTCTATGATGTCGACGGCTGGGTCAGAAGACTGTATAACAAAAAAGCTTTTATTAAAGTAATCGGGGAGAATTTTCCGTCGGTTATGGAATCGGGAAGAGTTAACAAAAGAAAGCTGCGTCAGATTGTTTTTGATAATAATGAAGAGTTGAAAAAGCTTGAGGGGCTGATTCATCCGTTTTTGAAGATGAAGCTGCGCGAGTTAATCCTTAAGAATGCCAGAACTGACGCTTTGTTATTTTTGGATGTGGCTTTGCTTTTTGAAATGGGGTGGCATAGGTATTGCGATTATATTATCGTTGCCGACGTTGATTATGAAATTCAGAAACGGCGGGTGATGGAACGGGACAAAGTTTCCGCTGAAGATTTTGAAAAAATTAATGTTGTGCAAATGGATAATAAATATAAGAAGATGTTGGCGGATGTTGTGATTGATACGGATAAACCAAGTAATGTCCTGCGGGCGGAACTGGTTTATGTGATTGACAGGATTAAGCAATGTTAAGAGAGATTGTTTTTGATACGGAAACAACCGGATTTCATCCGGAAGAGGGGGATAAATTGGTTGAAATCGGTGCGGTGGAACTGCTTAACCATATTCCGACCGGTGTGCAATATCATCAATATATTAACCCGGAAAGAGAAGTTCCCGAAGACGCTTTTAAAGTGCACGGGCTGAGTTATGATTATTTGAAAGATTTCCCGACATTTAAAGATGTTGCCAAGGAATGGCTTGATTTTGTCGGTGATGCCAAACTGGTGGCTCATAACGCTTCATTTGATATGAAGTTTATCAATTTTGAGCTGAAAGGTTTGGGATATGACGAATTGTCTTGGGACCGAGTTGTTGATACGCTGGAAATTGCGCGGCGATTGTTTCCCGGGTCTAGGGTTAATTTGGATGCTTTGTGCCGCCGTTTCGGCGTTGACAATACCAGCCGTACGTTGCACGGCGCTTTGCTTGACGCCCAGTTGCTGGCTGAAGTATATCTGGAACTGCTTGGCGGGCAGGAACCGTCAATGCTTGGCGATGAGAAAAAGACGCAGCAATTTGCGGCTACCGTTGATTTTTCTCAAATAAAAAAGAAGTTTCGCGAACCGCGGTCTTTTCCTTTAAGCGAAGAAGAAATCAAAGCGCATGAGGAATTTTTGGCTAACAAAATTAATAATGCTTTGTGGCTGAGTTAGTTTTTTCTACGGCGGCGCAACAGTATGTAGAGTGCGCCTTTTCCGCCTTTGGCTTCGGAGGGGTATCTGTAAGATAATATCAGCGGTCTGAGTTCCGGTGCGTTTAGCCAGTTGGGGACGCTGTTTTTCAATATGCCGCGGGAAGCAAAAATATTTTCTTCCTGTTCTTTGTGCATATTTCCTTTGCCGGTAATGATGATAACGCAGCGTTTTTGTTCCGCATATGCCTTTTGTATGAAATTGCAGACGAGGGTATGCGCGTTTTTTTCTGTTTGTCCGTGCAAATCCAATACGGCTTCAACAGGATATTCTTCTCTTTTGAATTTTTTCAGCGTTTGCTTGTCTATGCCGGCATAAAAGTCGGCTTCAAGGTTAGACAAGGTTTCTCCTTGGTAGGCTTCAAAAACGTTGACAACCGGTTTTATTTCTATGGTTACAGCTCTGTCGTTGGGAAGTTCAGGCGGCTGCGGAAGCTTTTGGACATCTTTGACGGCTTCTTCCCATTCTTTTTCATCAATTTCAGGCTGATATGCCAATTTCTTGTTCAGATTTTTCATTTGTTGTTTCATCTGTTTTCTTATCCGTTTTTTCAACCATATAATCAGCAAAGTTTTGGATAACGAATTCTTTCCAGTCGCCGTCTGGCGAAACGCATCCGGATTTTTTATTTTCTGTATTAACCAAAACTAAGCCGCCAAAGTCCCAAAGTTCCTGACAATGGTCGTAGTCTTTGGTAAAATACTGTTTAGCCCGTTCTATTATCAGGCGGTAAACTTTTTTCTTAAAATAATGGCTGTAAATCAAAACCATTGCGATGATGAACACCAGGCCGAACAAAACGCGGTCAGAAAGGATTAAGAGCATACCAATGACCGTAGGCACCAAAATGGGCAGGAGAGTTTCCCAAGGGTCATAAATAGGGGAGCCTGGACGGTTTATTTTTCCATAGTCGAGGTAGATGCGAAGCTTGTCGGCTTCTATGGCATGGTTGAGTGCTTTGTAAACCAGTAAGTCGGCTTTGTTGGGTTTCTTTTTAGAAGTGTTCATAATTCTGCTCCGCGTTTTTGGGAATTAAAATGTAATATTTTCCCGATGAATTCATTTTTCCGGCTTTATCCAAGATTTCATCTGCTCCGGATCCCCAAAAGTAGTCGCCTCTGACTATTCCTTTTATGGCGCTGCCGATATCCTGGGCAACAACTAGTTTTTCTATTTTTTCTTTATCAGGTCCGGTTGTTTCAAGCCATATCAACGAACCGAGGGGGATATATTTTTTATCGACGGCCAGGCTGCGTCCGGCATGAAGCGGCACGCCGTGAGCGCCGATAGGACCGTCCGCATTAACAAGGCGGTGGAAAATGTAACGGTTGTTTTCATAGAGGTTTTCTTCAGCTAACTGCGGATTTTGTTTCAGCCATTGTTTGATATGGGACATGGATGCCTGTCCAGGTTTTACCAAGCCCTTGGATAGGAGAATCGAGCCGATACCTTTAAACGGGTGGCCGTTATTGTCGGCGTAACCGACGCGGACTTCCCTGCCGTCATCCAGTTTGGCGACGGCAGATCCTTGGATTTGCATGATATTTATATCAATATTGCTGTCACCCCATAAAATGACCGGAGCATTGATATTGTTCTGTTCAATTTCTTTGCGGGTGAAATAGGGAACCAGTTTTTGATTTTCTATTCTGCCGACGAATCTGCGATTTGGCTGATCCGGGGTGAAATCCCGCGTGTTAAGTTCAATTAAATCGTAAGGTTTTCCGTATATGGGATATTTGTATTTTTCGCTTTTGGTGTAGGAAGCGTTTAGTGAAGATTCAAAATAGGATGTAAATTTGCCTTCTTCGTTGCCGTTGTCTGTTACCAAAAACGGCGTGAAATTCTTTTCCAGAAAATTTTTGAATTCAGTTGTATTTTCCGGTTGGGACGCAATAAATTGACGGCATATTTCCCGATAAGACGCCGTCGGCAGCTTTATTTCCGCATTGGAAAGGTAGGTTGTGTTTTCCGATAGTATTTTTATACAGGAATTGTTAAAACCGCTCAGCGTTAACGCCAGATTGTCGTTGTTCCAGTTTTTCAAATCTGAGAAAGAGGCCTTTTTCAAAACGATTTGCGGGGGTGTCGCTGTTTCTTCGCGAGGGAGAGAAGGGACAAGGTCAATTTTTTTCTCATTTTTTTTGAAGATAATGAGAAAGCAAATGAAACATAATCCGATAATGATGATGGCTTTTTTCATGATTTTTTCGTAGATGTCAGTAACCAGTTCGGGCTAGCGGAAGTGATACTTCTTTCAAAAGTCCATACATCGGTGATGTTTTGAATATATTGTTCATCGCCTTCAATAATTTCCCCGTCTTTGTTTTTGAGGAGGTTGACTTGTTCAGAAATAAATTTAACGGTGATTTTGACTAAATCGTTTTTGGTGATTTTGGCGTTGGTAATTTCAGCCGAATCGAAAGAAATCAAGTCTGTTTCAGAGGTGATGCCATCAGATTGCCGCTGGTTTAATATTTCCTGAAATTTTTTAGCGACATTTTTAGAAACCAGTTTTTCAAGCGTTTCTGTATCGCCTTTGCTGAAAGAATCGAGAATTAATTCAAAAGCCTTTTTAGCGCTTTCGATAAATTTTTCTTTGCTGAAGTTGGGAATTTTTTGCAGGACCTGGTCTGTTTCGCTTAATTCGTCCGAGTTTGAGGAGGTGTTATTATCCGGTTCGATTTTTAAGCCTTTTTTTTCAGCTTCCTTAACAATCAGATTAAAGAGCTGTGATGCTTTTTCTTCCGTAATCTTTTGATTTTCAATTTTGGTATCATTGTTGATGATATTGATATATTTTACAATGATATAAGCTACTGCTGCCAATAATAAGATTAATTCTACTGCAGATCCCATAATCGTCCTCTGAAATTATTGTTTTACATTTAATATATAGCGTTTTTTGCTTTGATTATCAACAGAATTGAATTATATTCTAAGACAATTGTTAATAAGGAGATGTTTTATGACAGAAGAAAACAGCAATAAGCAAACAGCCAATGACAACAGCGGACAGGATAATGCGCAGCAGCAAATGCCGCCGATTGTCATAAATACGCAGTATATAAAAGACTTGTCTCTTGAGATTCCCAATGCTCCCGAGATTTTCAGGGAATTGAACCAGGCTCCCGATGTTAAAATAAATGTTGATGTCAACGCCAAGCATTTGGAAGAAAATTTCTTTAATGTTGAGCTGACTATGGAAATGGACGGCGATGTTAACGGCAAGAAGCTGTTTATTCTGGAATTGAAGTATGCTGCCGTTGTCGGCTTAAATGTTCCCGAGGAGCATGTTGAGCCGGTGTTGCTGGTGGAAATTCCACGCATGATTTTCCCATTTGCGCGGAGTATTGTGACAAATACCCTTGTTGAGGGAGGATTGCCGCCGTTTATGCTTAATCCGATAGATTTTGTGGCGATGTACCAAAACCGTAAACAGGCTGAAAGCAAGTAAAAAACAGAGAGGTTTTTACCTCTCTATTTTTTTGTCTTTTGAATGGCAATATGAGCTTATTGGGCAGTTTAGGCAATTCGGGCGCTGGGCTTTGCAGGTGTAGCGTCCGAAAAGGACAAGCCAATGGTTGGCTTTTTTGACATATTCTTCAGGGAGGATTTTTAATAAATCAAGCTCAACGGCGAGAGGTGTTTTTCCCTGACTGAAATCCAGACGGTGAGATAGGCGCATGACATGAGTGTCAACTGCTAAAGCCGGCAGGTCAAACCAGACATTAAGCACAACGTTTGCTGTTTTCCGGCCGACCCCGGCAAGGCTTTCCAGCGCTTCCCGGTTGTTTGGAACTTCTCCGTTAAAGCGGTTTATCAAATCCTGACTGAGAAGCATGATATTTTGGGCTTTATTGTTATAGAGGCCGATGCTTTTTATGTGTTGTTTCAGCTTGTCAATTCCTAAATCCAGCATTTTTTGCGGTGTATCTGCAATTTTAAAGAGGTTTTCGGTTGCTTTGTTTACGCCTTTGTCGGTTGTTTGGGCAGAGAGGACGACGGCAACAAGCAGGGTGTAGGCATTATGAAAATTTAATTCGCATTGCGGATTAGGATTAATTGCATCGAAGATTTTCATAATTTCGAGTATTTCTGATTTTTTACGCATGGTTTTATGCCTTTACACCTCCGGCTCCGGCAGCTTTGGGTGCGTTTTCATCCAAAGGCCAGCGGGGACGCGGTTTGAAATCCAAATCGTTAACATAGCCGTTTTGGAAGCGTTCCAGCCCGGCCCAGGCTATCATTACGCCGTTGTCCGTACAAAAACGTACGGGAGGGGCTGAGAACAGAAGTTTATGCCGGTCGGCAAGTTTTTGCAGGGCTTCCCGCAAATAGGTATTGGCTGCTACGCCGCCGGCGACAACGAGGTCTTTGCCGTTGGGGTAGGATGCTTTGAAATAACGGATGGCTTTTTCCAGTTTTATGGTCAGACATTCTGCGGTAGTTTTTTGGAAGCAAGCGCATATATCTGCCGTGTCTTTATCATTGAGAATGGCGTGTTCCAGTTTTCCGTCCGGAGAATATGATTCAATAATTTTGCGTACGGCCGTTTTTAAGCCGGAAAAAGACAGGTTCATATCACCGGAATTTGACAGCGGATGGGGCAGGGTGAAGCGGTTTTCATCACCTTTTGCCGCCATTTTTTCTATCATCGGTCCGCCGGGGTAACCAAGGTTAAGCATTTTGGCAACCTTGTCAAAGGCTTCGCCGGCAGCGTCGTCAATCGTTGTTCCCAGCCTTTCGTAATCGCCGACATTTTTAACTATCAAGATTTGGCAGTGTCCGCCGGAAACCAGCAACAATAAGTAGGGATAGCAGACATCTGAGGTCAGACGGGCGGTTAAAGCATGGCCTTCCAGATGATTGACGGCGATAAAAGGTTTGTTTAATGCCAGAGACAGCGCTTTTCCGGCCATGACGCCGATGACGACGCCGCCGATAAGTCCGGGGCCGGAAGAAGCCGCAATGGCGTCAACATTGGACAATTTTATATTGGCGTTTTTCAGCGTTTTTTCAATAATTTCATCAATATGCTCAAGGTGAGCCCGAGCCGCGATTTCGGGTACAACGCCGCCGTAGCTTTTGTGTTCTTCCTGAGAAAGAACGCATTCTCCCAGTATTTCTTTTTTATCATTGACAATGGCGGCGGCTGTTTCGTCGCAGCTGCTTTCAATTCCTAAAACTATCATTGGTATATTCCAAATATATTATTGCAGTTTTTTTATAATTATTTAAGATTATATACACTATAAAAATATATATGCCAAGCAATATCATAAGGGATTTTAAAATGGTAAAAAATAAAGCAGCGGCCGAAACCGAAGTTAAGGAAGAAAAAACAGCGGAAGCGCCGCGTAAAAACTATGCAGGCCTTGCCGTCAGGGCTTTTGTGTGGGTTATTTTTCTTTTGGTGCTTCTTGGTTTGTGGCTTAATCCCGAAGTAATATATAATTCTACCCAGTATTTTAAGGCTCAACAGGCTCCGGCAGAACAAACCGTCAGCGAACAGCCCAGTATTAAGCAACTTCAGGGGCAAATCAGAGAGCTGAAAAACAGCGTTATGAATTTGGGGGCGGCAATCGGAAAGTATAACCGTTCGGATGCTGTTGATACCGCAATGCTGGATAAGCTGAATGGCAAGTTTGTCGATTTGGAAGCTAAAAATGAGGAAATTTTGAACGCGAAGGCTGATTCTTCGGTTGTTTTAGGTTTGGTGGAACGGTTAGATAAGATTGAAAGACGCTTGGACAAGGTCGCAAAGATTTCTGATCAGGGCGCTTTGATTTTGACGACAACGATGCTGATTAAAGATAATGCGGCAAGAGGCAGCAGTTTTGAATATGAAGCGGAAATCTTGAAGCAGCTGGCAGCCGGAGATGCTTCTTTGCAAGAGCCTGTTGCAGACATTTTGGTTTTTGCCAATAAAAAGATTCCTTCAGACCGGCAGCTGGAAAAAGAATTTGGCGGGATTTACGAACGTATAGTCAAGTCTGAAAAAGATAAACAATTTAAAGGGAAAGACTGGAAAGAACGTTTTAATCTGAAACTTAACGAATATGTTAAGGTAAAATATACCAATGAAAACAATCCGGCAGAAGAGGCGGAAGCCGAAAATGACTTGGAACGTTTGAAAGCGGTTGTTGACGGAGGTAAGTTTGATTTGGCTTTGGAAATTTTAAACAAGCCTGAAAATCAGTTTGTTTTGACTGATTATCCGTCTTTGAAAGACTGGCGCGATGATGTTGAGGCCAGAGTTAAGTTTTATGATGCCGTATCCCGTATTTCAGCGCAGTCGTTGGCTCTGATGAAGCTGAATTTTGTGAAAAAGGATGCTGTTGATGAGTAGAAAAATTTCGACTTTTATTTTTCTTGGGCTGATTTTTACTTTGGTTGTTTGGAACTTGGACAAGCAGAGCAGGGTTATTGTCGATTGGCGGGGATATCACAGCGTGCTGACGGTTCCCGATGCCATGCTTTTGGTTTTGATAGCCGTGGCGGTAGTTGATTTTGTTAATCGTATTTTCAGGCGTCTGATTTTGATGACACGTTTTGGCTATTTACTTGAAAAACCGGATTGTCCCAAGCGTTTTAATTTTAAAAACCGTTGTTTGAGCAGAGCGAGAAGATTGAGAAAATTTTTAAAAAACTAAGAGGGTAACATGAATAATCAAGAATTAAAAAAAATATGGCTGGACAAGTTTAGCGTTGTGCCGGCTAATTTGAAAAAAATGCAGGAAGTCAATTCTGTGGCAACGGCTTTTAACACCAATGTTGATGCAGTTTTGAAAGTCAAAGGCAGCAAAATTGCCGAGCTGGCCGGAAAGCTGAATATGTCTTTGAATGATTTGAATGACATCCAGCGGACTAAGCTTGACGAGCCGTCTGATGTGCTTAAGGGGTTGTTCAGATGTTTTAAGCGCGGTATTGCCGAAGAATGGCTGACGGAAGACAAGCTGGTTTATGATTGGATGGTCGACAATTTGGGATATGACCGTCTGCAAATGGGCGGACAAGGCGGAATCGTGGCGAACGCTTTGGCTGTTACCGGCGTTAAAAAAGTTTATGCCCATACGAATTCTCTGCCGGAATTGCAGGCAAACCAGTTTCTTAAACTGGATAATCTGTTATCTTTTGATGCGGCGGGAGAAGAAACGCCGGCGCATAAGATTAACCGGGAAACGGATATTCCACTCATTCACTGGATTTTGGAATTTGATAAGGGGGATAAGGTTGAACTTGACGGTGAAACGTTTGTTTGTCCGAAATCGAACCGTTTTATTGCAACTTATGATCCTCTTAACCTTCATTTGGTTATGGATGAGCATTTTGTGAGAAAAATGAGCGGCGAGAAAGTTGATTATGTTGTTTTGTCCGGTTTTCATGCTCTGACCGAGCGTAATAACGGTGTGAAACTGCAGGATGACGCGCTGCCGATTATCCAGTCCTGGAAAGACCAGGGAGATTTGATTCATTTGGAAATCGCTTCAACTCAGGATATTGCCGTTCGCAAAGCCATTATTAAAAAAATTGCGCCAATCGTTGACTCTGTCGGTATTAATGAGCGTGAGGCCATTGATATTCTTGAAGTTACCGGTTTTGAAGATTTGGCGGAAAAATGCAATAATGATACGCACAGCGTTAATATGTTTGAGGCAATTTTGAATATTAAAAAACATATCAAAACGCCGCGTATTCAGTTGCATATGTTTGGTTTATATCTGACTTTGCAGGATAAAAATTATAAAATAACGCCTGAAGAGAACCTGCGCGGTATGATGCTGGCTGCTACGGTGGCTGCCGGCAAAGCCGGTACCGGCACGATTAACGTTAAGGAAAATCTGTTATGGGCGCAGGGACAGGAAGTTTCTGACGTTGGGTTGAATGAACTCAAGGATTTGGCTGAGCATTTGAAAGATGACAAGCTGGTAGAAACAGGTATTGGTGAAGTTGACGGTTATGATTTGATTGCTGTTCCGACGATTTTGGTTGAGAAACCGGTTACTCTGGTGGGGATGGGAGATACAATTTCTTCTATTTCGCTGGTTGGTGCCAGATAGTTTTGACAGTGATAAAAAACCGGAGTTTTAAACTCCGGTTTTTTGTTAGTTATTTAATAAATTTGTTTATGGCTTCGATTACTCTGTTGACGGTATTGTCGACGGCTTCGTCTTTGGTTTCGACAATAATATCCGCTTCGGAATAATAGGGGTATTCTTCCTTAATATAAGCCTCAAGTTTGTTTTTCAAGTGGGAATCGCAGCCCTCCAGAAAAGGACGGTGTTTTCTGCCGGCGGTACGGTTGTAGAGCGTGTCAATGTCAGCTTTTAACCAAATGGTAACAGCATGTTCTTTGGCTAGTTTTCTGGTTTGTTCGGCAACGAAAGATCCGCCGCCGGAGGCTAAAATGCAAGGCGGTCCCTGTAGGAGCCGTTTCATGACGCGTTCTTCTCCGGCGCGATATTCTTCAGCTCCAAAGCATTTTAAAACATCTATCAGCGATAAGCCTGCCGCTTTTTCAATTTCCTGATCTCCGTCGACGAAAGGCAGGTTCAGCTTTTTGGCCAGACGTTTGCCGACGCTGGTTTTTCCGCTGCCCATGAGGCCGACGAGCAAAATTATTTTATCTGTTTTTTTTATCATTGTTATCTGTATTTTTTTAATGGTTCTTTCAAATTATTATGCTAAATATATAAATAGTTTATATTTTTAGCAATATACTTTTTTAAAGGTGGGAACTATGAGGCAAAAAAATTCTAATTTATGGCTGGTTATCGGTGTAATTGTACTTATTGCGCTGGTTTTGTTTGTTGCTTCCCGTGAAGTGCCCTTACGGCAGGAGCAGGTGGAACAGACTTTGGATAACGAATTTTTAAGCAGATAATGGAAAATCGTCTGCTTATAAATGACTTTTTAGAGATGTTGTCCGCCGAGCGCGGCGCTTCTCCCAATACTATTGACGCTTATCGGCGGGATGTTGAGCAGTTTTGGGCAGAATGCAAAAAAGCGGTTCCGGTGGCAGTGGTCCGGAGCGATATTTCTGATTTTATCGCTTTTTTGAATAAAGAGAATTATACGACCAAGAGTATTGCCCGGAAAATTTCGTCTTTGCGGGAATATTTTAAGTTTTTGTATTCGGAAAAAGAAATTAAGGATAATCCGACGGTTAATATTTTGACGCCGAAGCTTGAAAAACCGCTGCCGAAGTTTTTGACGACGGATGAAATTCAACGCTTGATAGCAGCAGCAGAAGGGCATAAGAATGTCCGTTATAAACGTATGGCGGTTATGCTGACTTTGATGTATGCCTGCGGTCTTCGGGTTTCGGAGCTTGTTGAACTGCCAGAAAACTGTATTAATTATGACAAGCGGCAAATATTGGTTCGCGGTAAGGGAAACAAGGAACGGTTGCTTCCAATTGCGGAAAAGGCAATAGATGAGGTTAGAGATTATCTGGAGTACAGAGATTGTTTTTTGAAAAAGGGGAGGAGGTCAATGTGGCTGTTTCCGTCTTTTTCTTCTTCCGGGCATATTACCCGTGTTGCTTTTTTTATGGATATTAAGGAGCTGGCCGCGCAGGCGGGAATTTCTCCGGCTAAGGTTTCGCCGCATGTTTTACGCCATTCTTTTGCAACGCATCTTCTGAATAACAATGCCGATTTAAGGTCGGTTCAGCAAATGCTCGGGCATTCCAGTATTGCGACGACCGAAATATACACGCATATTGTGACGGATAAGCTGGCAGATACAGTTCGGCGTTTGCATCCTTTAAGCCAAAAATAAAAGAGAGGATTGTAATCCTCTCTTTTATTTTTTTAGTTATTCGGCAAAGAAATCAATTAAGTCGCCGATAGTGTGATTTTCAATCAGGCTGTTATCAAATTCTTTATCAAAGAACGATTCCAGCCAGTAGATGACAACAAAGTGACTTTGGTTTCCGCATTCTCCGATGTTGGGAACAAGGGAGGTAATCGGTGCCAGTTCATTGACTTTGTCGTACGAAATTCCGCAAGAATCGGCCAGGTAGCTTTTTACTGTTTCTCTGGAAGCTTTTACTTTTTCGGCAAGGGCAATTAATAAATCTATTTTGCCGCAGCGTCCGGAAAAGTAGTTGGCAAAATCACCGATTGTGATTTTTTCATTTGAGCTTTTGAGACCGTTTTGTTTGATTTGAGCGAGCTTTTCACAGGCATCTTCCAGGTATCTTAGTGGTGCATTACAATCACGGGTCAATTTTTTGCCGGTGTAATTCTCTAAGGCGTAAACAATTTCAAGCAGGACTTCTCGCGTGATTCTGCCGCCGGAAATATTGTCTTTTTTGTTGACGCAGGCTTCCTTTTCAAACAAGCGGAGTACCTGGCTTTTTCTGATAACTGGGAATTTTTTGATTGTTTCTTCCAATTCTCCGAAAGTGATTCCTCTTTTGACGGCAATGATTTTTTGTGCCGTTTGCGGGGAACAGATTGGTGAAAGCAGAGCTGTTAATTCGTTGTTACTCAGTGTTGCCAGAATTTCTTTTTGATTAAAATCTTTCAATTCCATAATTATATAAAATTTTAATAGTGAATAAAAATATGTTTTCACGGATTAAAATAACATAATTTTTTTATTTGGCAATAGTTTTTTGGATAGTATTTTGACAAAATTTAAAGTTCGTCAGCAAGCTGCAGGTATTGTTCCGGGGTAATATTTTCAGCACGGACGGTTTCGGAAATCCCGAGTTTTTCTAATTTTTCGCCGAGATTGGGAATGAGTTTGAGGCTTTGCCGTATCATTTTGCGGCGCTGGCCGAAAGCCAGTGTTGTTAAATGTTCTATATTTTTCAGTTGTTTATCGGTTAATTCCCTTTCCAAAGGTCTGAAAAGCAGAACGCTGGACCATATTTTCGGGGCCGGTGTAAAGCAGTTTGGATTTAAGTCCAACAGCTTGTCTATTTTGCAGGTTAACTGAGAGAGAATGGATATTCGTCCGTAGTCTTTGCTGTTTATCGGCGCCATAATTCTTTCCGCGACTTCTTTCTGAAACATCAGGGTCAAGCTTTGGTAACTGTGAATTGTTTTCAGCCAGTTGACCAGAAGTGGAACGGAAATGTTATACGGGAGATTGCTGACGATATGCCGCGGCGCCGAGTCCATAGCGGCGAAATTTTGTTGCAAAGCATCACCGTTGATAATGTGCAACTTATCACCAACTTTGCTTTTTATGTCTTCCATAATGGCGATACAGCGATTATCCATTTCAACAACAGTCAGTTTTTGCGGATTGCGGCTTAAAACGGCTCGGGTTAATCCGCCGGGGCCGGGACCGACTTCGTAGACGTTATCTTTGTTGTAGCCGGTTTTTTCTTGCTTTTGAAGGGACAGGTTAATGATTTTATCGGTGATATTTCCATCGAGTAAAAAGTTTTGTCCCAGAGCTTTTTTAGCCATCAGCCCGTGCGCCTCGACAGTGAGGCTCAGGCTGGGTAATGTTGCAATTATTTCTTTTATCGGCAGAGTCATTCTTATCCTCTGAACTCAATGACGGCTCTTTGGCGCAGGCTTTGGATGTATTGTGTGGCAAAGATGTCGGTTTTCTGGTTTTCGAGGAAACGGCGGATATCTTCGTCTGTCGGTTTGGTAACTTTGTCTTTTTTTGGGTCAAAAGACTGCTCCAACTTGATTATGTAGTAGTCATCGCCGACTTTTACAGGCGAGGAAATTTCTCCGTTTTTCATTGTTGCCAGTTTTTCGGCAAGCGGCGCCGGAAGGGATTCTTTATTAATCCATCCCAATTTTCCACCGTTGGCAGCGGTGGGGCTTTCGGAAAAACGGAAAGCGTATAATTCAAAACGAGGGTCTTTTTGCAAAATGCTGACAAGAGAATCGAGATTTTTAGCATTTTCTTTTTTTATCATAATTTCTGAAACCATGAATTTTGGGGTTGCAAAATCCTTAAGCGCGTTTTTCATTTCCAAATCGACGTCTTTTTGTGTAATTTCGCCTGTTAAGCGGCTCTTTTGGCGAATAAGGCGCAGCCAGGCGATATCTGAGGCCATTTGTTCGCGGAAGGCTCTTTCACTGATACCATTTTTGCGGAGCAATGACGGGATGTTTTTCAGCGGGATTTTATTGACTTCGGCAAAACTGGCGATTGAAGCATCAATGTCTTTATCCGAAACTTCAATCTTGTTGCGTTTGGCTTCCTGCATTTTTAGTTTTTCGTCTATTGTCGCTGTCAGGACTTTTTGATAAATCATGCCTTTGGTTTCTTCATTCATCGGAATTTGCGTTGTCATGACAAAAGCATTAATACGGTTGTCAATGTCTTCGGTTGAGATGATTTCTCCATTGACGACAACGACGATTTTAACCGTACTGCTGCGGAGCGGGATGACCTGCGGCTGGGGTGACTGCGTTTCAGGAGATTTTTTTTGAAAGACGGAAGATTTGCGGACAGATGCCCGGGGTTGCTCTTCCGTTTGTTCATTATTTTGCCCGCTATCAGCCAAACGCGGATCAATGGCCGAAAAATCAAGGGCGCGCGCCGGTACCGCCAAGACCAGTCCGAGCAGAAACATGACTAATGTTTTTTTGTTCATTGTTTTCTCCTTTATCTTTATTCGGAACCGATTGTTCCAAGAGTTTTGAGCATGACTGTTGCCGTAAATTCAAAGTCTCCGTTATAGTCCGGGTCGGTGTAATTATAGCGGCGGATATCCAGGATAAATCTCAGACATTCGTCATCGTAAGTGACAGATCCGCCGTTTTCCAGAGAACGGTCGATGTTGGCCAAATCCTGGCGGTTGTAAATGGAAATGGACCAGTCTTTGGTCAGTTTCATCTTGATTGAGGTGTATAATTCTTTTCTTTCGTCGTATCCCTGGATGATGGAGTTGGTATTGCTTTTGAGGAATATGTAAGAAACATAAGCTTTTAACATTTCAGGGCCGAATGTGGCGGAAAGCTCGCTGTATTTGAAATCAAGCGAGTTTTTATCAAGAGAAAAACGGTAATTTAAATCCAGGTATTGGTTTGGCGTCGCATTGACACGGCCGACATAATCACTAAAGCGGCTGTTTTGGTCAAGGTTGCTTCCAAAGCCTTCATCTTTTTTGAAACGATAACTTTGCGCAATGAATGCGGATGTGTGGCCAAAGGTGTCTCCGTAAGAGCTCCAATTTAAGCCATAGCTGACACGGCTGCCGGTATCATTACGGTCATAACCGGCATAACGATCAAGGCTGAGAACATTGGTATCGTCAAATTCAATATCCTGGCTGTCTTCGTTTGGAATTTTGTCGGCCTTATTTCCTCCGTCAGGTGCGGCAACAGCAACGATAACCGGTTCCAATATTTGGCGGCTGGATTCCGAAGCCCTGATAAACGGTAAACGCCACTCTAAGCCAACCTGCGGGAAGACGCGGGCGACAGCGCCGGAAAAGGTTTCATTATCATTGTTCGTATAATTGTCAATATAGTATAAGTCTGATTTTAAAGATGCCGTCAAACGATATTTTTCACCGTATGGGCTGGTATAAGGCAGGTTCCATGAATTAATCATGGTCAAGCGCTGGGAGCTGGAAGCTTCATCTCTCAATACGGAAGCAAAGTCAAAGTTTGTCTGCGTATAGGCGCCGTATTTGTTTGATTCGCTGATATTTTCGTAGCTGAACATCGGCAGAACAAGCGGTTTTTCGGTGGCGCGCGGAAGGTCATAGTAAGTGACGAGCTTATAGTAATAAGCTTCGATGCTGGCGTAGTTTCTGTTATCAAATCCCTGGGCATTGATTGTTGATGTCAGCCAGGTATAGTCTTTTTCCGGCAGGGAAATGTCTTTCAGGTAAAATCTGTCAGATACATATTTGATATCTGCGTTTCCGACCCAGTAATCGTTAAATTCGTAACGGCCTCTTAAGAACAAATTGCCGCGGTTTTTGTCGTCGCTGTCGTAGTGGACTTCTTCATAGTTTGGTTGTGTTTCCCGCGGTCCGTAGATGTAGGTACCGCTGGCAAACAGTTCTCCGCGTTCGGAATATTTATTGTAATTGGCGCCCCAGAGGATACCCCGGTCAGAGGTTATCGTGGGAGAAAATGTTAAATCTTCATTGTCGGAGATTGCCCAAAAATAATTTGTTTTAATTGACGAGCCCAGATATTTGGTACTGGTCAGGCTGGGGAACAAAAAGCCGGAACGGCGTTTTACCGAGGGATCCGGGTGAGAAAAATACGGCGTATAAAGAACCGGGATGCCTTTTACTTCCAAAAAAGCGTCATTGTAAACAACATTTTGTTCTTCGGCATAGTGTTTGACTTTGCGCGCTTTTACCTGCCACAGAGGATTTTCGTTTTGGCAGACATTGCAAGGGGAATAAACAACTTTGTCCATGACTTTGTTGTCTTTATCCAGACGGCGAAATCTTTTGGCCGCAACACGGCTTTCGTCAGCCATGACGACCTTTACGTCGTCCATGGAGCCTTGGGACATTTTATCTGTCAGGCGGACATAGTCCGAAAAAATAACGTTACCGTCTTTTTCAACCATAATGACATTGCCGATGGCGGTTACGACGTCGTCTTTTTGGTCGTAAACGACTTTGTCCGCAATGACGGTCGTGTCATTTCTGATAATATTAACGTTGCCGGTTGCCGTGATTGTCTGCATCTGGTCGTTGTTTATCATTTCGTCAGCGCTGAAATAAATGTCAGTCGGTTCGTTGTTATCCGGCTGAGCCGGCGCTGAAAAAATGTCGGTTATATTGGTTTGTTCTATCTTGGCGCCGGAAATAAGATTTTTTTCTTTGCTGATATCGTCGCTGTCGACAACCTGACCGGCAACATAATCTTCAGCAAAGGTGCAAAGCGGGAATAATGATATGCAGGAGCCAAGCAGAAAGCTCAGATATTTATTGTTCATATAATAATTCTCCCGCGGTTTTGCGACGTCTTAAAAAGGCCGGATTGTAGAACAACAGCAGGTAAATGCAAATTCCCAGCGGGAGCAGCAAGTTGGCGTAAAGCAGGAAAAGCAGGCTGATATGTTTTGCCGCCAGATTTTCAAATACCAGTTCCAGAGATTGGACAATAATCATTGCCAGGATGGAAAGGCTGATGATTTTGCTTTGTCCGCGGCGATTGAAGTTGCCGACAATCAAGCCGACACAGCCAAGCAGAACAAACAGCAGATTGTAAAACGGGTTTACCAGACGTTTGTGACCTTCCACGATATAGCGGTCGGCTTGTTTTTCGGTCAGGTTTTTGTCATTGCGGGCGTTTAGAAGTTCAAACAAATTTTTTTCCCGCACGCCTTCTTCTTTTTCCTGCTGATAATTATTACCGCCAAAGTCAACGGAATAGCGGTCAAAAGCCAGAGAGGAAAATTGCTTGGTTCCAGGGTTGATTTCCTGTCTTATGCCGTTGACAAGGATAATACGCGGTCCTTTTTCCGTATATACGACACGCCCTTTTTCTGAAGTGATGGTCGTTTTGCTTTCGGGAGTACGTTCATCGTTTAATAAAATTCCGCTCATGGAACCGTCTTTTTCATGTTCTGTAATGAAAACGGTCAGGCCGTATTGTACCTGCGTGAATTGTCCTTCCTTAAACATCAGGTGCGAAACGTCATTTTTGACTTTCCATTCCAGTTCGCTGAAAGCGGCTTCGGCTTGAGGAATTCCCAGATTGACCATATAAATGCCGAAAAAAGACATGATTATGCCGAAATATGTTGCGGGCAGGGCGTTTTTCCATGGGCTGATGCCGGCTGACTTCATAACGACCAGCTCGCGGTCGGACAGCATACGGTTATATACGAACAAGGAAGCTGAAAACATGGCGATAGGTGACAATAAGGCAAACAACCGGGGCATCAGTAGGGAGGTCATTTTGATAAAAAGTCCCAAAGGCAAGCCCTTGTTGGTGACCAACTGCACAAAACGCAAAGACTGAGTCAGCCACAGAATCGCCATCAGCGAAAATGTGACCAGGGCAAAGCCCACAAAAATTTGCTTAAGTATGTATGAATTGAGTTTTTTCATAATAAGCAAAACTCAGCTTTTTAAGCGGTAAAAAGCTAAAGTGCAAATCCTCCCTGATTAATTTGTACCTGCGCAATTTGATACGATGTTAACATTATGGATTTGTAGGTGAATTTCTTGCAAAAGTCAACAAGAGATATGATTCGGGGTTTTAAAGGTAAGGATAACTCGGGATGTTTTGAAAAAATTTTTTTAATACGGAGTTTGCTCTGAAAAAAAGAATCGAAAAAAGCAATAAAAGTAATGTACAACGAATCGAACAATAAAAAACCGGAGCCTGAAAACTCCGGTTTTTTACTTTTAACGTCAGGCGTTAAATCATGGCCATACCGCCGTTGATGTTGATTGTCTGGCCGGTAATGTATTGAGCCTCATCACTGGCAAGAAATGCGACAACATTGGCAATATCCTGAGCTTCGCCGAGTTTTCCGGCCGGAATGCGAGCCATTAACTTGGCTTTGACATCGTCAGTTAAAACGTCGGTCATCGGTGTTCTGATGAAACCGGGGGCAATAGAGTTAACCGTAACGCCGCGGGAAGCAACTTCCTGAGCCAGACTTTTGTTCATGGCAATCATGCCGCCTTTGGATGCAGCATAGTTGGCCTGTCCGGCATTACCCATAACACCGACAACGGAAGCGATACCTATAATACGGCCAAAACGGCGTTTCATCATACCGCGGATAGCGGCACGCGCCAGCTTGAAACCGGCGGTCAGGTTTACGTCCAAAACCAGCTGCCATTCTTCGTCGCTCATACGCATAAACAAATTGTCGCGGGTTAAACCGGCGTTGTTGACCAAAATGTCGATACGGCCGAGTTTGGCTTCAACATCGTCAACCAGCGTTTTTACGGCTTCAGCGTTTGTCAGGTTGGCGGTGAAAACTTCAACTCTGTCACCTAATTCCGCTTTTAATTTTTCCATCGGTTCTGCGCGCATATCTGTCAGAGCCAAAGTTGCGCCCTGAGTGTGCAGCGTGCGGGCGATTTTGTCGCCAAGACCACCGGCGGCACCGGTGATGAGGGCTACTTTACCTGTTAAGTCAAACATATTTGAATTCCTTGTTTTAGGGTTATAAATTTTTTGCCAGTTCTTCAATTTCAGCAGCGGAGCCTACTGAATAAGCATGAATGTCCGGCTGGCTTCTTTTAATAATATTGGACAGGACTTTCCCCGCGCCGATTTCAACAGCGTCGGTTACGCCTTCTTCCTGCATAAAGGTAACACTTTCGCGCCAACGGACAGTGCCTGTTACCTGAGAAATCAGGTTTTTGATGATTTCTTTTTTATCCGTTTCCGTATAAGCGGTAACATTGGCAATCAGCGGGATTTCCGCGTTGTGAGATTCAACGTCCATCAAGGCGTGTGCCATAACTTCCGCTGCCGGCTGCATTAACGGGCTGTGGAAAGGAGCGCTGACCGGAAGTTTGACACATCTTTTGGCGCCAAATTCGGAAGCGATTTCCACAGCCTTTTCAATAGCAGCCATATGACCGGACAGAACAACCTGTCCGTCAGAATTGTCGTTGGCGGCAACGCAGAGCGCGTCTTCGCTGTTGCATGCTTCGACAAGGGCGTTAATGTCCTTGAAAGAAACGCCGAGAACCGCGGCCATTCCACCGACACCAAAAGGAACGGCTTTTTGCATGGCATCACCACGAATGCGGAGAAGACGGGCCGTATCTGCCAAGGAAAATACGCCGGCGGCGCAAGTAGCTGAATATTCACCCAGCGAATGGCCGGCAACATATGAAATTTTCTCTTTGAGTTTAATGCCGAATTCATTCTCAAGAATTCTGATGACAGCTATGGAATTAGCCATCAAAGCCGGCTGCGTATTAGCCGTTAAGGTTAACTCGCTTTCCGGTCCTTCAACCATTATTTTGAATAAATCCTGAGATAATGCGTCATTAACTTCCTGAAATACTTCTTTGGCGGATTTGAAATTTTCTGCCAATTCTTTTCCCATGCCGACGAACTGAGAGCCCTGGCCGGGAAATACAAATGCATATTTCATCTAAATATCCTAAGTTTTTAGTTAATATCGGGGTTTAGCTTTAGCTAAATTCAAGCAAAAGTCAAGTTTTAAAACCGTTTTAGTCAGAGGCGTTTTTTGCTGCTGTTAAGACAATATTGAGGTTTTGGCGTTATAATACGGCTGTTTTTTGAGATTTTCAGGATGTAAAAATGGCCAAGAAGAAGAAACAGACATTATGGAAAAGATTTTTGCAACGGTTGAGCGGGGCACTGCTAACAGCAACCGGCGTGTTTTTGATTGCCGGCAGTTTGGCTTTGCATTTTTATGGTGCGGCTGTCGATGTTGCCTCTGACGTGAAGCCGCTGCATCCGATGATTATGCAGGGATTGAGTGCTGCCCGCAGCCTTTATGAGTTTTGGGGCGTTTTGATGCCGCTGTTTTTAATTGCGCCGGTTCTTTGGGGATATGATTTGCTGCGCCTTCGGGAAGTTGCTCATCCGGTGTCACGGTTCTTTTCCTGGATTTTCGGAATAATTTTCGGTGCGACGTTTATGGCCAATCTGCCCGGCATTTGGGGCAACAAAAATCTGGGCGGCAATGTCGGCCGGGTTCAGGCAGAAGGGTTGAACACTTTGTTGAATGATTTGTTCAGCAATGCTTACAGTAGTTATGTTGCCGGCGCTTTTTTGTTGGTTATGACGGTTTTCTTTTTTGATTTTGCCGTGGGGATTACCTATAAAGACTGGTGGCGGTGGCTGAAAATTTTCAGTCTGCAGGTTTATCGCTTTGTCAGCATTTGGAGCCTGTATATATATAAAGGTATCAGATGGCTGGGACGGTTCAGGCTGCCGCGACTTAGAAAAGACGAAAGTGGTGAAGGAGGAACCGTTGAAATTAAGACGGAACCCAAGAAGGCGGTTAAACTCCGGAAAGAACCCAAAGTCAGTGATGATGACAACTCTATTGCCATAGAGAGTAAGCCGGCGGAAAAGAAAGCGGCAAAAAGCGAGGTTAAAAAAGAATCCCGAAAAGCAAAAAGCGCGGATGACGGGTATCAGTTTCCGGATACGGCTTTATTGTCGCGTCCTTCCGATAAAGGCGGCAATACAATCAGTGAAAAAGAGCTGGAAAGCATTGCCCGCGATTTGGAAGGCGTTTTGGAAGAGTTCGGCGTGCATGGCAAGATTGTAAAAGTCCGGCCGGGACCGGTGGTTACTTTGTATGAACTTGAACCGGCGCCGGGAACCAAAACGGCGCGGGTTATCGGTCTGGCTGATGATATTGCCCGGTCAATGTCTGCGGTTTCCGTTCGTATTGCCGTTGTTCCGGGGTCGAATACAATCGGTATTGAAATGCCGAACAAGAACAGGGAAACGGTTTGGCTGCGTGATTTGTTTGATGATCCCCAATTCCGTAACAGCAAAAATGAATTGAACGTGGTTTTGGGCAAGGATATCGGCGGGCGGAACGTTTATGCCGATTTGGCAAGAATGCCGCATTTGCTGGTGGCCGGTACAACCGGTTCCGGTAAGTCGGTCGGTGTCAACTCTATGATTTTGTCTCTGTTGTTCAAGATGCGCCCGGATGAGTGCAAGCTTATCATGATTGACCCAAAAATGCTTGAATTTTCGATGTATAACGGTATTCCGCATTTGTTGACGCCGGTTATTACCGATCCGTCAAAGGCGGTTATCGGCCTGAAGTGGGCGGTTAAGGAAATGGAAGATCGTTACCGGGCGATGGCGCAGATTAATGTTCGCAATATTATGGGGTACAACCAAAAGTTGAGGGAACTGAAAGCCAGCGGCGAGGTTATTAAGCGTACTGTGCAAACCGGTTTTGATATGGAAACGGGTAAGCCGATTTATGAGGAGCAGGAGCTTGATTTGACGCCGCTGCCGTATATTGTGATTGTGGTTGATGAAATGGCGGATTTAATGCTGGTGGCGGGAAAAGAGGTTGAAGCGGCAATTCAGCGTTTGGCGCAAATGGCGCGCGCTGCCGGGTTGCATTTGATTATGTCGACGCAACGTCCGTCCGTGGATGTTATTACCGGTACGATTAAGGCTAACTTCCCGACCCGAATCAGCTATCAGGTTACTTCTAAAATCGATAGCCGGACAATTCTCGGCGAGCAGGGAGCAGAGCAGCTTCTCGGTCGCGGCGATATGCTTTATATGCCGGCGGGACAGCGGCCGCAGCGTGTTCACGGCGGTTTTGCTCCGGATGCCGAGATTGAGAAGGTTGTAGAATTTATCAAAACGCAAAAAGAGCCGGAATATGTCGAAGGCGTCACCGAGGGAGAACTGAGTTCTGACAAGAAAAGCGGCGGTGCGGTCTTTGACAAAGGCGATATGGGCGGTGGCGACAGCGATGAGGATTTGTATTCTCAGGCGGTGGCGATTGTTCAGGCAGATAAAAAGGCCTCTATCAGTTATGTTCAACGGCGGTTGCGAATCGGTTATAACCGTGCGGCCTCATTGATTGACAGAATGGAGGAAGAGGGTGTTATATCGGCGCCGGATCATGTCGGGCGCCGCGAAGTCTTGTAAAAAGTTCGTATTTTGGGCATCTAATACAGAATCTCGGAAAAATACTTGGTCATGTACTTCTGTGTACACTCCCTTCGTCTTTTTCCGAGATTCTTATTATCAGCCGCAAACTCCAAACTTTTTACAGCGGCTAGGATTAAGGCGGATTAGCAGCGGTATAAGCAGATGAATGGTTTAGATGTTTTTTTGTTGACTTTTGTCTATCTGGTGATAGGGTATGGGGTATAGAATATATTATTAATTAAAACGTATAATTATGGAAAAAGAAAAATTTTTACAAAGTATTAAAGAGACATTGGAAGCCGCTGGATTTTCTGTTGACGATTTGGTGCAATATTGTGCTGAAAAGGAGGTACCAGCTGTTAATGCTGTAGCAAGTGACGTTTCTGTCGTTGGTGCTTCTTCAAAAGAAAACGAGGAAAGATTTCCTTTTGAAGTTATGTATGAGGGTATGGTTCGGTCATGGGTTCCGCTTGAAGGCAAAGAGCCGCTGGGTGTTATTTTTGAAAATCATCTTATCACCTTACATGATTCTTCAAGAACGATGCCGTGGAGAAAAGCTATGGAATATTGTCGAGAAATTAAAATAGAAGGTCATGCTTGCAGCGCCGGAAAAATTGAATTCTGGAAAAAAGTGATGAATAGCCGTGAGGAACAGAAAAAAGCACTTGATAATTTGTTGATTAGCCTTGGCGGTGAGGCTTTGGTTAGAAAATGGTTTTGGTCGTCGTCCGAGTACTCTTCTGGCTACGCGTGGTTCTTCTGTACGGACAGTAATTACGGCGCTAAGCAAGGCGGCGTGGTCTACTACAGTAAGGACTATACCGTTAAGCGCGTTGTTCGCCCGGTGTTGGATTTGTCGAAATTATCTCTTTAACAATAAAGCTCTGAGTTTTTCTCAGAGCTTTATTGTTTTTTTAACAGGGAATTATTTTCCGCCTTTGGTGACGACAACCATGGCTTCGCGGAGAATACGGTCGTTAATCATATAGCCGGTTTGAAGTTCGGCAACGACGGTTCCCGCCGGTTTTTCCTTGTCTTCGATTTCCTGAATAACCTGATGGAAATTCGGGTCAAATTTGGTATTGAGAATATCCATTTTTTTGATGCCGAATTTATCAAAGACTTTCATTAATTCATTGTTGGTCAGCTCAACGCCGGTCAGCAGGTTTTTCAAGTGTTCGCAGTCGTCCTTTTTGTTTTCCGGAATTGATTTCAGCGCCCGGTCAAGGTTGTCGGCAACGCTGAGCAGGTTTTTGGCAAAAGAGGAAATTGCATATTTGTTGTTTTTTTCAATTTCCTGCGTGCAGCGGCGTTTGGTGTTTTCCGCGTCAGCATAAGCACGGAGAAAATCTTCCTTCAGTTTTTTGTTTTCAAGTTTCAAGAGTTCCAATTCATCATCTGCCGTATCATTTGCAACAGCTTCCGCAATATTTTCGGCAATCTCTTTTTCCGTTGCTTTTTCTTCATTTAAAATGCTGTCTGTGTCTTTGGCCGTTTCGGCAGCGTTATGGTGATTATTTTTGTGGTCTTTCATGTTTTTTCCTCTTTAAATCTTGCATGATTATGATAATCTGGCATTGTTATATAAATACTTAGTTATTAATATCTGACAAGTCAAGAGATTTGATGATATCGCGTTGAAAAGGAAGTAATGATGAATGGTTGTGCCGGCTGGGCAAATGAAGGTAATTTTAAAATGCTGTCGGAAAATTTTAACCGGAAAAAAACGCCACTTCATTATTCGCTGCCGATAACGCAAAATATTAAAGAAATTCAAAATCTGGGAAAAATTCAATGTTTGGGGAAAAATCCGTGGCCGGATCTGGATGTGGTTCATGCCTGGATGATTTCTGCGGAAACCGCCGTGTTTATGAAAATGGGCGGGCTGGGGATGATTGCTTCCGAACTGCCGGAGGCCTATAACCGGGTTTACGGGGAAAAAGGCGACAACATTAAAGTCGTTACGCCGCTTTATGTCGGCAATACCGGGAAGAAAAAGGCCGTTTTTGAGAACGGGGAATATACGGGAGCCGAAGGAAAGATTTTGCGGCTGAATAAAAAAGCGGCGATAGAGGTTCCGTTCTGTAATGCTGACGGAAAGCTGGTCAACTATCGGGTTAATGTGTATTTGTGCGCTTATGAGGGTGTGGATTATATTCTGCTGGAAAATAACCATTTCTTTTCAATTACGCCGCACGTTGATAATCCGTCGGCACAGGATGGTTGTTATGTTTACAACGCCAACGGCGTTAATGAAGTGGAGCGTTTTGCCTTTTTTACCAAAGCGGTTTATGTCTTGTTAAAAGATGTTTTTGAAAATTCACATAATCCGCTGGAAAAGCCAAATTTGATGATTGCCAATGACTGGCACAGCGGTGAACTGGCCGGGCTGTTAAAATATTTTACACTGGCGCAGGAAGAAGAAGGCTTTCTGGACAGCGAGCTGGCGTCCCGGCTGCGGTGTGTTCCGGTGGTTCACATTGCGCATCATATGGGATATCAGGGGTGGGATTATAAGAATTCGCAGAGAATTATGAACTCAATGTATGAATATGCCGCCAATCTGGTTTATAAAAATGCAAAAGCGGTCAAAAACAGCAATCCCCGGACCACAAATACATTATTGGTGTTTGACAGTTATAATCAGGCCAGTTGCAATTTGCATCTTGCGGATCGGATTGTTACCGTGTCTAAAAATTATATGGAAGAGGTTTCCAAGTTTTTGGATTTTGGGCTGGACTTTCGCGATATTTTGAAAATCCGCAAAGACCATCGTACTTTTTTTGGTATTGTCAACGGTTATGACAAGCATAAAATTTCACCGAATGCCAGGAAAATTGCCGCTATCAATGCTTTTTTCGGCGGAACGGATTTTTGTGTTTATGATGAAAGCTGTCCGGAACGGAAAGACCACAACAAAGCGGAGTTTATCAAGCTGCTTTCCAGATTGATTGGCGAAGAGGGTTATAAGCAGGAAAAATTGCCGTTGATTGATTTTTACAGGTTTGATGATATTGCCGGGGATATCCGGGATATTTCCAAAACGCCTGTATTTTGCGCGACAAGCCGGATGGTGGAGCAAAAAGGATATGATATTGCGGCAAAGGCTATTCTTAATCTGATGGAAAAATACAAGGATTCCGATTTTGCCGGAGAACTGCCGGTTTTTATTATGGGCGGTGCCGGAGATGTTAAATACTTCCGGTTTTTAAAGAAGCTGAAAGACGACGCCATGAAAATTAATTTCCGGGCGGGGCGGCGGATATTCGTGTTTCGCGGTTATAAGGACGAATTTGCTTATGCGATTCAGCTGGCTGCGGATTTTTATATGATGCCGTGCCGTTTTGAACCCTGCGGTTTGACCCAGATGGAGGCGATGGCGAAAGGTTCTTTGCCGGTGGCTATGTCTACCGGCGGTCTGGTTGATACGATTGCCGACGGAGAAGACGGTTTTCGGACAGATGTCTTTTTTGTGGACAAGACCAGAGTTTACGGTTCAAATTTGATGGCGGCGCGGTTGAAAAACAATGTTAATGCCTATGCTGAAACCTTGGAAAAAGTATTGGACGCTTTTTATCAGACGCCGGACAAGATTACCGCTATGAAGAAAAAAGCCATGGAAAAAGATTTCAGTTGGAAAGAAGGTGGCATGCTCAGGGAATATTATAACTTGTTTCACTATGGCGCCTGATTGTAAGAAAAGGAGAAAAGTAAAGAAATGTCCAGAATTTCAGGCAGAAAAGACGATGAGAAGCGTCAGGTTGAAATTATAACGGGGTTTAATCCTTTTGCCGAAGGCTCGTGTTTGATAAAATGCGGCAATACGCATGTTGTTTGCACGGCAACGGTTGAAGACAAGGTGCCGTCGTGGCTGAAGGGGCAGGAAAAAGGCTGGGTAACCGCGGAATATGCCATGCTGCCACGGGCGACACTGACCCGCGTTCCCCGCGAAACGAAAAAGCCGTCCGGCCGTTCGCAGGAAATTCAGCGGCTTGTCGGCCGGGCTTTGCGCGCCGGTGTCGATTTGGAAAAAATGCCGGAGATTTCCGTAACGATAGACTGTGATGTTTTGCAGGCAGACGGCGGGACGCGAACAGCTTCCATAACCGGCGGTTTTGTCGCTTTATATCAGGCGTTGCAGAAAATGATTGCGGCGGAAAAGCTGCCGGAGAATCCGGTTCGGGAATTTGTGGCGGCGATATCCTGCGGCATTTGTGACGGAGCAGCGGTTCTTGATTTAGATTATGCCGAAGACTCTTCGGCGCAGGCCGATACGAATTTTGTTTTGACCGAATCCGGAAAAATTGTTGAAATTCAGGGAACGGCCGAGGGACAGCCTTTTGACGAAAGCCAGTTTGCGGAATTAATGCGTTTGGCGCGGAAGGGGATTGGAGAGTTGATTGCAAAACAAAAAGAAGCTTTGGGAGTTTAGTCATATGAACATGAAAAAACTGGTTGTCGCCAGCCATAATGCCGGAAAAATCCTTGAGATAAAATCAATGCTTGAACCGTTTCGGGTTGAGGTTGTTTCGGCAGCGGAACTTGATTTGCCGGATGTTGAAGAAACAGGTTTGACTTTTGAAGAAAACGCCCGTCTGAAGTCAGAAGCTTTAGCGAAAGAAAGCGGCTGTTATGCCTTGGGAGATGATTCCGGGTTGTGTGTTAACTGTTTGTCCGGACGGCCGGGGGTTTACTCTGCCCGTTATGCGCCGAATCGTGATTTTGACAAGGGAATGGATATGCTGCTTGAGGAGATTTCAGAAAGCGGTGCGAAAGACCGTTCAGCTTATTTTGCCTGTGTTTTGGCGTTAACCTCACCGGCAGGAGAAACCAGGATTTTTGAAGGCCGGGTTAACGGCCGGATTGCTTTGGAAAAATCAGGCAGCAACGGTTTTGGTTATGATCCGATTTTTATTCCCGACGGGTTTGACAAGACGTTTGCCAATTTTGACAAGGAGGAAAAGAACCGGATATCGCATCGCGGCCGGGCTTTTCAAAAGATGATAGAAGAAGTCTTCTGCTAAAGTCAGGAGGCCTTTCTTTCTTGAAAGTAGTTTTCGGCAATGTTCCGGGCTTCCGGCGTTCCGACGTGAAACCACTCGCCGTCATGGATGAAGTATCCAAGGCGGTTTTCTTTTTCCAGCCTGTCGAAAATGTCTATCAGCCAATAGCGACCTTCAGGCTCGTTGTCAAAAACACGGGGATGTATAATCATCACGCCGCCGTAAATGTATGGCGCTTTGGTTTCCTTGTTATGCCGGCGTTTGAGAATAGCGTCGTTTTCCAGCAGGTAATCGCCGTTTTCTCCGGTGCCATAGGTTCTTTCCAGAGGAACCAGCATCAACATTATATCATACCGGGAATCGTCCCAGGCTTTCCTCATATTGTCAATCAGCGATTGCCCGTTTGGTTCAGTCCACAAAGCGTCACTGTTGATAACAATAAAAGGGCTGCGTTTCATTAACGGAAGGGCGTGTTTGATTCCGCCGCCGGTTTCCAGAGCTTCTTTTTCTTCAGAAAAGATAAAATTAAGCTGCAGGGTGTTTTGCAAATGAGATTTTATCATTTCTCCTTTGTAACAAAGGTTTACGATGCAATCCGTTATGCCTGCTGCTTTTAGGCGCTCAACATTATAATCAATCAGGCATTTCCCTGCAACTTCGACTAACGGTTTGGGCTTTTCATTCGTAAGGTATTGCATTCTTTTGCCGCGTCCCGCTGCCAGAATAAAACCCTGGGAAATTGCTTCTGTCATGACTGCTCCTTTATATATTATCGGACGGCTTGCGACAATCTATTTGTCTGGATGATAAAGATAAAGCCGTTGTGATTTTGCGGAATATGTTTCTTCAGGTTGAAGGTATCGGCAACAATCTGTTCAATGTCGATATTGTATTTTTTATCCAAATAGTCACGCAGCCGGAAAGCCTTATTTTCGTAAGACAGCTTACTGATTTTGTAAAAACTTTTATTGCGGTCGAGGCGCTGCCTGATGCTCATAATTTCACGGCCGCGAGAGAAGAGGTCGGCAATTTGTATCAGACGGTCATAATCGTTGTATTTTATGCTGCGCAGAAAATTTTTGGTCTGGTAAAACTGCTCATCGGAAAAAGTCGGATAATCAGGGCGCTGGATGTTTTTATCAATGAAGCAGTGTGTCAGGCAAATTGCCGCGATATCGCCATGGCCTTTTTGGTGAAGATAATTGTATCCTTCAATACTGTGCGGCACTTTTGTAACCGTTTCGTCTTTGATGCGGCCAATATCGTGCAACAAACCGAGAACATAGGCCGTATTCGGATTGAGGGCGCCATTGGTTTTTTCTGCGATTTTTTCTGCGATTTTCGCTACATTATAGATATGGACGCCATGGTCAAAAATAATCTGTGGTTTGGAACCGTTGAAAATGCGTTCCTGCAAATAGCCGTTAGCCAGTTTTACCGCTTCCTTGCGGGAAGGAACGGCTGCATTATCATAATCATTTATGGCAAGGTCTATTTTCATTCTTAAATCCTGTTGTTTTTGTTTCCTATTTACACTGATATTTTATTTAAAACAACCTCTATTTTGCTTTGCAGGCAAAATTTTGACAAAGCTTGACTTGCCGGGAGATAAAATGTAAAGTTTTTTTATGGTAAAAAAAATTTATAATGTTCCGGCAAGCTGCGCTTTTGCCGATGTTTTGGCCAGAAAGTTTTTGGACGAGTATGCCGGTGATTTGTTGTCTTTAACAAATGTTTTGTTTTTGCTGCCTAACCGTAGGGCGTGTCAGACGCTGAAAGAGGCTTTTGTCCGGGAAAGAGGGCTGTCGCCGACGTTGCTGCCGCAGATGGTGCCGATTGGCGATGTTGAGGAAGACGAGTTGTTTCTTCGCGGTTTTGATTTTGAGGAAATTTTGAGAGAACTGCCGCCGGCGATTGATGCCAAAAGCCGTTTGCTGTGGTTTACCGGACGCATTATGGCTCAGCCGGGAAAGTTCGGACTGAAAAAGTTTTCCGCGGAACAGGCCTGTTATCTGGCTCAAGAGCTTTGTTCGCTGATTGATACGGTTTATAACGAACAGCTTTCTTTTGACAATTTGAAGAATCTGGTTCCGGAAGAATATGCGGCTCATTGGCTGGAAACGTTGTCTTTTCTGGAGGTTGTTACGCAGGAATGGCCGAATTATCTGCGGGAGAAAAAATTGGCGGATCCGGGCTTCCGGCGGAACCTGACATTGGCGCTACAATGCCGGGTATGGCAGAAATCTCCGCCGGACAAGAGAATTGTCATTGCCGGAACAACGGCGACTTTTCCGGCGATGAAAAATCTGGTTAAAACGGTTTTGTCTTTGCCGCAGGGAGAATTAATCCTATACGGTTTGGACAAGTTTTTGGATGAAACAAGCTGGAAAGCCGTTGATGAATCGCATCCGCAGTTTGAGTTAAAGGATTTATTGGAATTTTTACAGACAGACCGAGCATCGGTGCGGGATTTGGTACCGTCTGAAAATGTTCAGCGCGAAAAACTGATTTCTGAGATTATGCGGCCGGCAAAAACGACGGACAAATGGCGGGATATTGCAGTTTGCAATATTTTGCCGGAGGCTTGGTCCGGACTGAAAACCGTGAGCTGCCGGGATGTGCGGGAAGAGGCAATCGCCATAGCCCTGATTATGCGCGAAACGTTGGAAATTCCTCAAAAAACGGCCGCTTTGGTGACGACTGACCGGAATTTGGCACGGCGTGTGGCTGCGGAACTGGAACGCTGGGAGATAAAGGTGGATGACTCTGCCGGCAAGCCTTTGTCACTGACGCCGCCGGGAATGTTTCTGCGCCTGATTTTGCAAGCCTGCCGTTCTGACTTTGCCGCGGTTGATTTTCTGGCTCTGCTGAAGCATCCGCTTTTGGCTGCGGGAGGGGAATATGGTTCTGTCCGCCGTCGGGTGCGGGATTATGAAAAATCGGTTTTGCGCGCTGATGTTCCGGGAGAAGAGGATGTTTTTATCGCGGAAGTTAAGGAGAGTTTGCGTGCGCTGCATGATTTGCTGTCTGTTCAGGCGGATTTTAAAAAGATTTTGGAAGTTCATATTAAGACGGCGGAAAAACTGGCGGAAACTTCGGAAAAATCCGGTGCGGATATTTTGTGGCGTGGCGAGGCCGGAGAGGCTGGGGCTTCCTTTATCGCCGGTTTGTATGCCGCGGCGGAAATTCTGGGAAATATTGCCGGAGAGGATTATCCGGGATTGTTGGACGCTTTAATGGCCGGGGTGACGGTGCGTCCGAAATACGGAACGCATCCGCGTTTAAAAATTTTGGGACCGATAGAAGCCCGCCTGAATGATTTTGACGTTGTTATTATCGGAGAAGTCAACGAAAATCTGTGGCCGAAAGCTGCGGAGGCCGATCCTTGGATGTCCCGGCCGATGAAACGTGATTTCGGTATGCCTTTGCCGGAAAAAGCCATTGGGGTTTTGGCTCATGATTTCAGCTGTCTGGCTGCCGGAAAACAGGTTTTTCTGACGCGGGCGGACAGAGTTCAGGGAACGCCGATGGTTAAATCCCGCTGGTGGATGCGTTTGGAAACGGTTTTGAAAGCTCTAAATTCGGATATTGATAAAATTGATTGTCCGGCATATCGTCATTGGGCCGGCTTTATTGATCGGGCGCGGGTTTTTAAACCTCTTTTGCCGCCGGAACCGACACCGCCGGTTTTTGCACGGCCGCGGGAACTTTCCGCCAGTGCCGTTGAAAATCTGATGCGGGATCCGTATATCATTTTTGCAAAATATATTCTGCGTCTGAAAAAACTAAATGATTTGGATCGGGAGCTTAATTTTGCCGATTATGGAAACATTGTTCATGCGGTTTTGGAAGCGTTTAACAATAAATATTCAATCGCCTTTCCTGAAAATGCCGAGGAAGAACTGTTAAAAATCGGAGAAGCGTATTTTGCCGCCAATCAGGTTTCGCTTGAAACCAGAGCGTTTTGGTGGCCGAATTTTGAGAAAACCGTTGACTGGTTGGTGGGTGTTGAGCAAGAATATCGCAAAGATGTTAAGAAAGTTCATAATGAAGTCAAAGGGGAACTTGTTTTTCAGGCGCCGGAAGGGGCGTTTAAAATAACCGCCAAGGCAGACCGGGTTGATGAAACGGCTGACGGGCGGGTCAATGTTATTGACTATAAAACCGGGCAGGCGCGAACCAAAAACGAATTGATTAAAGGTTATGCCCCGCAGTTGCCGATTGAAGGGCTGATAGCGGCGCATGGCGGTTTTTCAGGAATTGCAAAAAAAGAGGTTGCTTCGCTGATTTATTGGCAGTTAGGTAAAAAGGCAGCGGTTTTTGATGATAACATTGAAGAAATTCTGCACAACACCTTTGAACGCATACATGGCCTTGCGGCAATTTTTGATTTGCCGACAACTCCCTATATTTGTCAGCCGAATCCAAAGTATGCTCCCAAGTACTCGGATTATCAGCACCTGGGTAGGGTGGCGGAATGGTCTGTTACGGGAGAAGACGGTGAATAGCGGGTTATTAATACAGAAATTACGGGCAGAAAGTGTCCTCACGTACTTTATGTGTACGCTGCGGTACTTTCTCCCTTATTTCTTATTACTAACCTCACTCTT
>ENA-UESE01000243-UESE01000243.1-human-gut-metagenome-genome-assembly--contig:-NODE-243-length-82605-cov-12.982951_pt1 | contig 82605 bp, 67 predicted proteins | sample MGYA00242995_ERZ507996 | MGnify/ENA primary metagenome ERZ507996 (study PRJEB26167, sample SAMN06115489) | human gut metagenome | host: Homo sapiens | place: China:Sichuan | collected 2015-04-15...
CCAAGATGCAACTCAATCATACCTTGAGGTTCTTTTTTATTCAATTGGCATTATTTCTGAATTACAGGAATGCTCCTGTATATGGTGATGTAGAATATAGCCCTATTGTTGAAGCTTGGTATGAATTTGATGGAGTTGGGAATGGAAGGTATTCAACCTTTGAGACTGCGGATGGCATTACCGGAGAGTCTGATGATGACGATTTGAAAATGCTGGAAGATTTTATACCAGTGGGGATTAGAGATGATAATGTGGTATATATGGCACTCTATGCAGATGGAGAAAAGGTGGATTTACAAATGTATAGGGATGCTTACGATGAGTTTGTGAAAGAAGCAGAAGAGAGTGATGTTGCCAGTGCTCATAGAAACAGACTTTTTCTCGCCGTAGGAGGAGGTTCTGTAATGGCAAGAAGATCAATTAGTTGGTATCAACCGGATATGTCAATAGAAGAACTTGAGAGAGAGGTTTCTCATGTTAGAGAGAATATAATGTTTTATTCTGCTGTCAAGGAGAAATTTGAGGCATTGGAAGCAAAGAAAATCGACTCTGTTGATGTTGTGGTATATGATTATGGGAGAATGAATGGTTCTTGGAGGATGGAGGCTGACTATCTTCATTATTACGTTGATGAAAACTGGGACAAAAGTAAGTTTGAATAAGTCGAAGCAATTATGACTATTTAGAAGAACCTTAATATCATAGATAAACTTTATATAAGGCTGCTATTCTGTTTATGGAATAGCAGCCTCTGACTGTAGACAAAGTTCCTTCTTATGAGAAAACTTTTCTTATGTCATGACTGCAAAAAGTGTGTACTTACCCTAAGCCTTCTGCAGATTGCAGGAGGCTTAAAATATAGAATGAAATATTACGGGTTTAACAGGTAGACGCCAAGGTTTAAATATCCGGCAATCGTTACCCAGATAAGATAGGGCAGCATAAGGTATCCCGCCGGTCTGGAAATCCGAAAGAAAGCCAGGGTGGTGGCAAGGATAAGCAGCCACAGGGCGATAAGCCAGAAAAAGGCAAACAGATACCAGCCGAACCGGAAAAACCAGATGGACCAGAAGAAATTGAAAAGAAGCTGTAAACCGTAAAGCGAAAGCGCTTTTTCATCAGGATTTTTCATAATAACCAGATAAGATGCAATTCCCATCAGAATATACAGGATTGTCCAGATGATGGGAAAGACGGCTGCGGGAGGTGTGAGGGGAGGCTTGGTTATAGTGGAAAAGCTGCTGATTCCATCCTTTGCAAGAAGAGCGGAGAGGCTTCCCGCTGCCAGCGGTATGGCAATGGCGGTGATAAGATTTTTCCAGTTTTCTTTCATGGTAAAACTCCCTTTTGACAGAAATTCCTATAAAACTTACGCGGCAGGAAACAGGAATATCACATAACAATTTTGTCCCTCTTTTGAGGTAAAATAAGTGTTTCTTTTATAGATTTGCAGGGAGACTTATTGTAAAATGGAAGTATGTGTGAAGAGATGCCAGATATGTATGGCTCTGAATAGTTCATACTACGAAAATTGTGCATAAATAACGCTTTGTAAAGCACGGAAATGGAGAAGGGGATGGCAGAAAGTTTTTTTGACATTACAGAGTACGGAGCAGTTCCGGATGGGAAAACCCTTTGTACGAAGGCTTTTGAGCAGGCAGTCAGCGCAGCGGCGGAATGTGGCGGAACGGTCAGGGTACCGGAGGGTACTTTTCTGACGGGGGCAGTTTTTTTGAAAAGCAATATGAAGCTGTATCTGGCAGAGGGCAGTGTGATATTGGGAACCAACGAGGAAAGTGAATATCCGATTGTGGAAAGCCGGGTTGCCGGAGTGGAAATGAGCTGGCCTGCGGCTCTGTTGAATGTGCGGGATGCGGAAAATGTGGTGATTTACGGCGAAGGCTGTCTTGACGGACAGGGAGAATACTGGTGGAAAAAGTACTGGGGAGAGGACAGAAAGGGCGGCATGCGTGCAGCCTACGAGAAGGAAGGACTGCGCTGGGCTGTGGATTATGACTGTTTCCGGGTACGGAATATCCAGATTTTCAGATGCAAAAATGTGAAGCTGGAAGGATTCACCAGCAGAAGACCGGGCTTCTGGAATGTACATCTTTGTTACAGCAGTGAACTTCTTGTTTCGGGACTTACCATCTGCGATGGCATGGGGCCCAGCACGGACGGGGTAGATATCGATTCCTGCCAGGGCGTGGTAGTGGAAAAGTGTAAAATTTCCTGTAATGATGACAGTATCTGTTTAAAATCCGGCAGGGATGCGGATGGGCTGAAGGTAAACAGAGTTTGTGAAAATGTGGTAATCAGGGACAATCTTCTACTGGAGGGAGCCGGAATTACGCTGGGAAGTGAAACCTCCGGCGGTATCCGAAATGTGGAAATTAAAAATAATCGTTTTGTAGGTACCAGAAATGGGTTCCGGCTGAAATCGGCAAAGACCAGAGGCGGTGTGCTGGAAAATATCCGGGTAGAAGCTTTGGAAATGGAAAATGTGCATTCCGTTTTTTCCTTTGAATTTAACTGGAATCCCTCTTACAGCTATTGTGAGGTGCCGGAAGGGTATCGGGGGGAAGTGCCGGAGTACTGGCACCGCATGGCAGAGAAGGTGCCGGAGAAGCTGGGGATTCCGAGGGCAAGGAATATTACGGTAAAGGGTGTAAGAAGCGTGATTACCCCGGAATATGCCATGCAGGAGGAACCGGAGGCATTTCATATCTGCGGTCTGGAGGAGGCTCCCTTTGAGGACATACATTTTTCGGACATGGATTTGCAGGCGGAAAGCTTTGGGTGTATTGAGAATGTGACGGACTTTACCATGGAGGGGGTTCGGGTGAAGGTAGGGAAATACAGGTAATTTGTTGCCCCGGTTGCCGTGCGGAATGAACCAGTCCACCGCAGACACGTCGCTTCCGCGAGTTGCGCACGCAGCGGCACATAACATACCAAAGTACGGTATGTAAGTGCCGGCGGCTCCACAGTGTCTGCTTGTGGGCAGGTTCATCCCGCACTGGATTGGGGCAAAGCGGGGATGAAAATCATAAACGGGGCAGTTGGCGTGTGGATTGCGGCAAATAGGAAGGAAAATCATAAAGGGACAGGGAAGAGAAAAAAGTAAGGCAATAGAGAAGAAAGAAACAGAAAAAAAGAAATAGAAAGAGAAAAAGAAAGGAACAGGAAAAATGAGTGAAATAAGAGAACCGTTGTATTATGCGAAGGCGTCAGTGGAAACGATGATGCGGAAGTTTGAGGCAGCAGATTTGCCGCCGAAGGGCAGATTTCATTATCATCAGGGAGTTTTTCTGTCCGGTGTGTACAAGACCTATGAGGCTTGTAAGGATGAGCGGTATTTCCAGTATATGAAGGACTGGGTGGATTCCTGTATTGATGAGAAGGGGGAAATCCGCCAGATGGACAAGGGGCAGCTTGACGATATTCAGCCCGGAATCCTGCTGTTTCCGTTGTTGGACAGAACAGGGGATGAGAAGTACAGAAAAGTACTGGATGCCCTGATGGAGTTAATCAGACATTTCCCCAGAAACAGGGAGGGCGGTTTCTGGCATAAGACAACCTGTGCGGAGCAGATGTGGCTGGACGGCTTATATATGGGAGGTCCTATTGCGGCGGAGTACGGCTCAAGATTTCATCAGCCGGAATTTCTGGATATTACAGTGGAGCAGGCGCTTTTGATGGAGAAAAAGACAAGGGATGAAAAGACCGGACTCTGGTATCATGCATGGGACAGCATCAAACAGAAGGAATGGGCAGACCCTGTAACAGGACTTTCTCCGGAATTTTGGGGACGTAGTATCGGCTGGGTGCCGGTGGCTGTTCTGGATGATTTGGACTTTTTACCGGAAACGCATCCTGAGTTTGGAGAAATGCAGCGTCTGGTAAAAGACCTTTTGACGGCTGTCTGCAAATATCAGTCGGAACAGGGAAGATGGTATCAGGTTGTGGATAAGGGCGGTCAGGAAGGAAACTGGCTGGAAACCTCCTGCTCCAGCCTGTTTGTTGCGGCTATCTGCAAGGCTGTAAGAAAGGGCATTTTGCCGGAAAGCTATATGAGTTATGCAAGAAAGGGATATGAAGGCGTGATTCGCTCCCTGAACTGGGATGGAGAGGATTTGCTGGTAGGGGATGTCTGCATCGGTACCGGCGTTGGAGATTATAAGCATTATTGTGACCGTCCGACCTCTGTCAATGATTTGCACGGAGTGGGGGCTTTCCTGATTATGTGTGCGGAAATGCAGAAAAGCTGGTAAATCTTTCTTGCAACATGAGAGAACAGTTGATAAGATGGATGGGAAGAAGTACATAGAAATGGAGAGTTATATGAGTACACAGGAATTGATTCGGGAGCTTCAGACTCCCGGGACGGAATTTTCCCCTGTCCCTTTTTGGTTCTTTAATGATGCTTTTGAGGAAGAACGTGTCAGGAAGCAGCTTGAGGATTATGTGGAAAAGGGTGTAAATGGTTTTGTGCTGCATCCCAGAATTGGTGTGCCGGAGGATATGCCTTATCTGTCCGAGCGCTATTTTGAGGCTGTCCGGTTTATTGTAAAGACGGCGGATGAACTGGGAATGAAGGTTGTTCTGTATGATGAGGGCATGTATCCCTCCGGTTCCGCCCACGGCAAGGTAGTGGAAAAGAATCCAGAATTTGCTTCTAAGGGAATCCACTTCCTGACGGCAGAGAATGCAGAAGCAGTGGAAGGAAAGGAACAGATAATTGCCCGTTTTGCGGATGGAGCTGTTATCGCTTACGGATTTACCGGCGGTACGATTCGCGGAATCCACTTTGGGGAGGACGACGGGGAGGCAGGAGCACCGAAGTCTGCGGATATTCTGAATCCGGAGGCAGTGGATGAATTTATTCATCTGACCCATGATGCTTATTATGAGCATTTAAAGGAATATTTCGGCAATACGGTAATCGCCTTTTTCACGGATGAGCCCTGCGCGCTGGGAAGAAATGCGGGCAGATACAGAGAGTGGACACCGGGGCTGGAAAAGGAGCTGGAGGCAGCAGGCGGCGAGATAAAGGAGCTGCGTGCGCTGTTTGAGGCTACCGGTAAAAAGATAGCCGGACGGGAGGATATTGTAAAGGCAGAGGAAAACAAAACCGTTGTTTTATACCATCAGCTTATCAAGAAGAAGCTGCGGGAGGTATTTTATGCAAGACTTTCTGCCTGGTGTGAAAAACATGGAATTTCCTTTGTGGGACATCCTGCGGAAAGTGATGATATCGAGGAAGAACTGTACTTCCATATTCCGGGGCAGGATTTGATTATGCGCCGTGTGGCACCGGAAACGGGCGGCTTAAGGGAGTTTGATTCCGTACAGGCAAAGCTGACAGCGGATTTGGCAAGGCATCTGGGCAGGCGAAGAAATGCCAACGAGTGCTTTGGCGTCTGCAACCGGCAGAATATTCCCTGGTACTTTACCGGCGAAGATATGAAGTGGTACATTGACTGGCTTGGTTTAAGAGGTGTCAACTTCTATATTCCCCACGCTTTCTATTACAGTGTCACAGGGGAAAGAAAGGGAGAAAGACCCCCCGATGTAGGTCCAAACAATATTTGGTGGGCACATTACCGCAGCATTTCCGATTATATCAAGCGGCTGTCCTGTCTGATGACAGATTCAGTCAATGGAGCACAGGTGGCGGTTCTTTGTGATAACAACAGGGTTCCCTATGAGGAGATTGCCTGTCTGTATGAAAATCAGGTGGAATTTAATTATCTGCCTGCTGCTCTTCTGGAAAAAGCGGAAGTGAAGGACGGAAAGGTTCAGATAGAGGGACTGGCATACAGTTGTGTTTTAAATCTTCTGGGTGAGGAATATAACAGACGCTTTGCAGACCGTTTCGGAGCATTTCTGTGTGATGATGTGGAGAAGATTCTGGAGGATACCGCTTCCTTCCGGGCAGATTTCGAGATAGAAAAAGAAAGTAAGAATCTGCGTAAGATCCACCTGGTAAAGCAGAAGGCAGAGATGTTCCTTTTCGGAAACGAAGGAAAGAATACTATCTGCAGCAGGGTAACACTTCCCGGAAAGAAGGCACCGCTGTTCTTTGATTTATGGAAGAGCTGCTTCTATACAACAGAGGGTGCGGGAGAAAGCTTTACGCTGCATCTGGAGCCCAGTGAAACACTGCTGGTGATTCCGGAAGGTGCCGAAGAGGCAAAGGCGGCAGGGATTCCGGTACAGAGCAGAAGGGCAGACTGGTTCCGGAAGGAATATCCTGACTGGACAGAGCGCTTTAGGCCTGTGGAGGAGAAGGAAAATCAGAAGGTTTATGTGCTGGAGGAGAATTTCCCGGCTGTAAGCGGAGAAGAATGTTTTGCAGTAAAGGCATGTGAGCTGGTAGAGTGCTACTGCAACGGTGAGTTTGTGGATTTCAGCCTCTGGGGGCAGCACCGCTTTGAAATCGGCACATTCTTAAAACCCGGTGAAAATGAAATCAGGCTTGTGGTAACAGGAAATGCGGCAAATAAATATGAAAACGCCGGAATCGCCTTCGGGCTGGGAGAATAGGGGAGCTTATAGCTTCCCTGTTTTACGTTCAACAGGAAAATAGAAATACAAGGCAGGAAACGGATATGACTTTTCAGCAGTTAAAGTACGTCATTACGGTAGCGGAAACCGGTACAATTACAGAGGCAGCCAATCAGCTTTATATTTCCCAGCCAAGCCTCACAAATGCAATTCATGAACTGGAAAAGGAAATGAATCTTGTTATTTTTCACAGGACAAACAAGGGAATCAGCATTTCCAGGGAGGGAGAAGAATTTTTAGGATATGCAAGGCAGATATTGGAGCAGACTGCCATACTGGAGGACAAATATAAAAGGCACGGAGGGGGAAAAAAGCAATTTTGTGTGTCAACACAGCATTATTCCTTTGCGGTCAATGCCTTTGTGGATTTAATCAAGGAATATGGGCAGGAGGAATATGATTTCAGCCTCCGGGAAACCCAGACCTATGAGATTATTGAAGATGTGGCGAGGATGAAGAGCGAGATAGGGCTTTTATTCCTGGATGATTTTAATGAAACGGCAATCCGAAAGATTTTAAAGTCACATGATTTGGAGTTTTGCCAGCTATTTGTTGCAAAACCCCATGTTTTTATCAGCAGAAGGCATCCCCTAGCCAAAAAGGAAATGATTACCAATCAGGAGCTGGAAGCATATCCCTATCTCTCCTTTGAACAAGGGGAGCACAATTCCTTTTATTTTTCAGAGGAAATTTTTTCCCCATCGGAAAGGAAGAAAAATATCCGGGTATGTGACAGAGCGACTCTTTTTAATCTGTTAATCGGCTTAAACGGATATACCGTGTGCAGCGGTGTGATTGACAAAAAGTTAAATGGAGAGGATATTATCGCCGTTCCTCTGGCAGAGGAAAAGGAAATGCGGATTGGATATATTACCCATAAAAAAGGGATGCTCAGCAGTCTTGGACAGAGCTATCTGGAGGCGGTTGGAAAGTATTTAAAATGAGTTCTGCCATAGCTTAAAACTATGAAGGAGCGCTACTTACAGATATTGTACAAAAGAGGAGTCTATACTTTATAATTTGTAAATATTAAGAGCCATGCAAATATCCGTAAATATGTGACGAATAGGGTTCTGAATAGTTGATACATCACAGTTCAGGAGGAAAAGAGAATGAGTAAAGTACAGACACCGCTTCGATATGATTATGTAGGAAGTTTTTTAAGACCGGAGAAGTTAAAGAAAGCAAGACGGCAGTTTGACGAAGGAAATCTGGCTTATGCGGAGTTAAAGGCAGTTGAGGATGAAGCCATTACAGAGCTGATTGGGAAAGTAAAGGCGCTTGGCTATCAGGTGATTACCGATGGAGAGTTCAGAAGGGCAACCTGGCATCTGGATTTTATGTGGGGAATTGATGGCGTGGGTCATGCAAAGACGAAAACAGGGCTTCCATTTCATGGGGAGGCTGCCATGGTGGATGATACCTATCTGGTTGGCAAAATTGGTATTTCTAAAGAGCATCCCTTTGTGGAGCATTTCCGTTTTGTAAAGCAGTTTGAGGATGAAAAGACAGTGGCAAAGCAGACCATTCCTTCTCCGGCACAGTTTCTGGCGCAGTTTACGATGCCCTTTAACAGGGTGGAAACCGTGAAGTATTATGCTTCGGATGAAGAACTGGTTCAGGATATTGTAGCTGTTTACGGTAAGGTTATCCGGGATTTGTATGATGCGGGTTGCCGGAACCTTCAGCTGGATGACTGTACCTGGGGAATGATGGCAGACAAGACCGGACATTTGGCTTATGGAACAAGCAGGGAGGGCTTATTACAGATTCAAAAGGCACATAAGGACATCAATAATCAGGTCATTGAAAATGTGCCGGAGGATATGGTTATCAATACCCATGTATGCCGCGGTAATTTTCATTCTACCTATGCGAATGAGGGCGCTTATGATGCAGTGGCAGAGGTGCTTTTCGGGGAAGAAAATGTAAATGCCTATTATCTGGAATTTGATGATGAGCGTTCCGGTGGTTTTGAACCTCTGGCAGAGGTATCCGGGGACAAGAAGGTGGTTCTGGGATTGATTACAACAAAATCTCCCCGGCTGGAAAACAAAGAGGCGGTGATTGCCAGAATCCATGAGGCAGAAAAATATATTCCTCTGGAGAGATTATATTTAAGCCCCCAGTGCGGTTTCGCATCCTGTGAAATCGGCAATAAGCTGACAGAGGAAGAGCAGTGGGCGAAATTAAAGCTGGTAAAGGAAATAGCGGAAGAGGTTTGGAAAACCTGTTGACATTGTATCTGGACAGAAAATGCTGTAAAATAAAAGAAGAATGATTTCCGAAAACAGACAGGAGGAAAAATACATGATTCGGTTATTTGAGCAGCATCAAATCAGAACCCAGAAGGAACTGGATGGAATGTGGCAGGTTACGGTGGGAGAAAAGGAATATTCTCTTCCTGTGCCGGGCTGCTGGGAGCAGCATCCGGAGCTTTTGACATACAGAGGAAAGGCAGTCTACCGCAGAAAGATTCAGGTGGGCAGACAGACGAATGTAAGGCTGGAATTTAAGGGAGTCAGTCATACTGCGGATGTTTATTTTGACGAAAACAAGGTGGCGCATCATTATAACGCCTTTACTGCCTTCAGCGCTATTGTAGAAGGAGTGGAGCCGGGAGAGCATGAAATCCGGGTGGAGGTGGATAACAGCTTCAGTGAGGCATCTGCCCTGCATGTGCCCAATGATTATTATACCTATGGTGGCTTGATTCGTCCGGTTGTCTATGAGGAAATCGGAGCTGTTTATGTGAAAAATGTGCATTTTCTTCCCCGAATGGAAGCCGGGGTGTGGAAAGCGGTTATTACGGCAGAACTGGAAAATCTGGCAGAGGAAAGCTTCCGGGGAGAGATTGCCTGTGAGGCGGCAGGGAAAACAGTCAGCCAGAGGGTTGAGATAGAGGGAAAGACAGCAAAGAAGTTTTCCCTTGAGGAGAAGTATGAGCAGGCAGAAGCCTGGGAGGTGCTGGCGCCGAAGCTGTATCTGTTAAAAACAACGCTTCTTTCAGACAGCGGAGAATTGCTGGATGATTTGACGGACAGAGTTGGTTTCAGAGAGGCTGCCATTTCCGGAAGAGATTTTCTGGTAAATGGGAAAAAGGTCTTTTTAAAGGGCTTTAACCGGCATGAGGACTACGGTACATTAGGCTGTGCGGTGCCCTTTCAGGTCATGAATCAGGATATGGATATGATGCTGGAAGTGGGTTCCAATGCGGTCAGAACCTGTCATTATCCCAATGATGAGAGATTTCTTGACTTTTGTGATGAGCGGGGAATGATGGTATGGGAGGAAAATCATGCCAGAGGCTTTGTGCTGGAGAGGATGCAGAATCCCAATTTTGACAGGCAGTGCCACGACTGCATTGAGGAAATGATAGAGCAGCATTTTAATCATCCGGGCATTGTTATCTGGGGCATCTTAAATGAGTGTGCCAGTGAAACGGAAGCGGGAAGAGAAAAATATGCCATGCAGTATGAACAGATAAAGAGTCTGGATACCTCAAGACCGACCACCTCCGCCACCTGCCGGCATTTTAAGGACATTTGTCTGGATTTGCCGGACGTTGTTTCCTTTAATATGTATTCCGGCTGGTATCAGGATGTTTCCGTAAAGGAGCGCCATGAACAGGAAATGGAGTGGATTGATTCTGTGGCAGGGGGCATAAAGCCTGTGATTGTCAGTGAATTCGGAGCAGCAGCCATGTATGGTTTCCGGGACAGAGGACGCTGCAAATGGAGCGAAGAAAGGCAGGCAGATATCATCCGGGAGAATCTTGAGGTTTATGCGAAGGACGACAGACTGACAGGCACCTTTATCTGGCAGTTTGCGGATTGCAAGGTGACGGAGGAGGAATGGTTCCCCACAAGAGTCCGCTGCCATAACAACAAGGGTGTGGTAGACGAATACAGAAGACCTAAGGAAGCCTATGATGTGGTAAAGGAATACTTTCCAAGGCTGGGACAGGAAAGCAGGTAAGGGGAAAACCGGAAAAAGAAGTCAGGACAAGAACGGAGTACAGAAAAAAGAAAAATAAGGAAAGCCCGGATGCGAAATTCATATCCGGGCTTTCCTTATTTTATGTAAAATGCTGCAGCTTAGTTTTTTAACTGGAAGGATGCAAGCAGTTCGTTTAAAGACTGTGCAGAAGCGGACAACTCCTCACTGGTAGCGGATACTTCTTCGGAGGCTGCGGAGTTAGACTGTACAACTCCATTAATCTGTTCAACTGCCTGAGAAATCTGCTGAATGGTTTCAGCCTGTCCGTCGGAAACGGTTCTGATTTTCGCAACCTCCAGTACAACATGGTCAAGCTCTTCAATCATGCTGTTCATGTACTGGGAAGTCTGAACAGCGGTATCATTTCCGATGGTAATCTGTGCCACGTTATTGCCAAGCATATCTCTTGTTTCTACTGCGGAGGAAGCACTTTCCTCAGCCAGCTTCTTGATTTGTTCTGCAACGACTGCGAAGCCTCTTCCGGCATCTCCGGCTCTTGCTGCTTCGATGGAAGCGTTCAGGGAAAGGAGATTGGTCTGGGAAGCAATGCTTTCGATTTTTTCTACAACCATCTGGATATCGTTGGAAGTATTGGTAATACGTTCCATAGCGGTCATCAGTTCTTCCATCTTTGCTTTGCCGTTGTCTGCCTGAACAGCAATCATCTTTGCCTTGTCATGTACAATGTCAGTGGATTTTGCATTTTCCAGAATCCGGTTGCTGACATCCTCTACGGATGCAAGCAGTTCTTCTACGGAAGCAGCCTGGTCGGTAGCACCCTCTGCAAGACTCTGGGCACTTTCAGCAAGCTGGGAGGAACCGGCGGAAACCTGTCCGGAGGCCTCCTGTACGTCGCCGAGAGTAGTACTAATCTGCTCCTCCATGATAACAAGTGCCTCTAAAATAGAAGCGAAATCCCCAACATACATTTCCTTATTGTTTGACCTGGCAGCAAAATTGCCCTTGGAAAACTCGGTTACAAGCTGATTTAAGTCAGCCAGCACTTCCTTTAAGAAAGTGGAAGTGGTACGGAAGCTTTCAGCCAGAACGCCAAGCTCATCCTCGGAATGGTACTGGATATCAATGTTCAAATCACCCTGCGCCATCTGTTGTGCAGCTGTTTCCAGCTCATTTACCGGCTGCGTGATATTGGCAGAAACCTGTCTGCCAGATTTAAAGCAGACAAGAAGAGTCAGGACGAAGAAAAGAATACTGAAAAGGACTACCAGCGTCTGAAAAACCATAATATGGGTATAGTTTCCGCTTCCTTCCGGGAGCTGCTTTACCAGTGAACGGATAACTTTGCTGGAGTAGGTTGTGTACAGGTTCAGGAACAGACTGTTTAAAAGAAAAACGGCGATAACGATTTTAAACAGTGCATCAATTTTCTGTTGAATTTTCAAATTCCGAATTTTTTTAAGGTTCATGTTGGTTGCCTCCTGTCAATATTTCTCGAAATTCATCGTTTGTTTAATTACTATATTACTGATAATCCGGGGGCTTGTCAAGCCATATAGGGGTGGACAAACCTTGAAAAAAAGTATATTTTACAGTTTTTTTACAAATACTGAAAAGAAAAAATTGACAGGGAAAGGTAACGGAAAATGATAAAGATTTTATTCCTGATTCTGGCAGGAACGGCTTATGGAGTACTTTCCTCAGCAGGGGTTTTTACTGTGCTGGTAGCGGTTGGACTTGTTCCACGGTTTGCAGGACGAACCCATACGGCGGACAAGGTATTATTGTATGAAGAGATGGTGATTTTCGGAACCATTGCGGGCTGTATTTTCAGTGTGTTTTCCAGATATTGTACACCGGCAGCCTGGCTTTTGGCACACTTTCCGAATCAGCTGGAGCTCTGCAGGCTGCTGGGCGGGGCTGTTCAGTTGGTTTTCGGATTTTTTGCGGGAACCTTTATCGGGTGTCTTGCGCTGGCGATTGCGGAGATGCTGGACAGTATTCCCATATTTACAAGAAGGATTTCTTTCCGACATGGTCTGGGATGGGCGATTTTAAGCATGGCAGCAGGAAAACTCTGTGGTGCCCTGCTGTACTTTTTACTGGAGCTTCACCGGACAGTGGCATAGGGAAAAGAGTGTGCGCAAAGGGCGCAGGCAGGAATGGGGATTAGGATGCAGAATGTGACAGTATATGTGAAATGTGAGAGGAATCTGGAGGTGGCAAAGCCGGATGTATATGCGGCAGATATTGCCTCCGTCAGGTGCGCGGATAAGCCGACAGAGGCAAAATGCAGGGCGGTCAAGGTATATCATTTTTCAGAAAAAGAACCGAAGAGATGTGTTATCAGTGCCCTGAAGCTGGTAGAGAAAATGGAGGAAGCATGTCCGGGGATTACCGTGCAGCCCATCGGGGAGGCGGACGTACTTGTGGAATGGGTTCAGGTGGGAAAGTATAAGGGCTGGCGGCAGTGGCTCAAGGTAGTATTTGTCTGTCTGATCAGCTTTTTTGGCACTGCCTTTACCATTATGGCGTATCATAATGATGTGGGAATCAATGATGTATTTACGGAAATTTACAGGATGGTAATGAATCAGGAGCCGGCGGGACTGAACACTCTGGAGGTTTCCTATTCCGTAGGGCTGGCGGCAGGAATCATTCTGTTCTTCAATCATGTGGGGGGAAGGCGGCTGACAAAGGACCCTACCCCGATTGAGGTTGCCATGCGCAATTATGAAGAGGATGTGGACAAGACACTGATTGTCCAGGCGGGCAGAGAGGGGAAAGAAGAGGAACCCTGAGCAAAAGAGGCTTTCAGGGCTAGTTAAAGCCCCGGAAGCCTTTTCCGATGATTTCACTGCTGTTGGTGATGGCGATAAAAGCGTTTGGCTGATGTTTACGGATGAAGGTACGCAGCTCCACAGCCTGACTCCGCTTCATGATAGTGATGATAACTGTTTTGGGCTGATGCTCATAGGCTCCCTCGGCATGATAAATTGTAGCACTGCGGTTCAGGGTGTGGACAATATAATCGCAGATGGGCTGCGGGTTGTCACAGATAATGGTAAAATATTTGCAGAGGTTGATATTTTCGATAACACCGTCAACAACCAGAGATTTCGCCAGAAGTCCACAAAGGGAGAAGAGTCCCGTCTGGGCATCAAAGACAAGGCAGGCTGCCAAAACGATGCCTACGTCCACCAGAAACAGGGCGGAACCGATATTCAGCTTTGTGTACTTTTTTAAAATCATGGCGATAATATCCGTACCGCCGCCGGAGGCCCCCATATTAAAGAAGATGGCTGCACTGAAGGCCGGGAGAACAATGGCAAAAATCAGTTCCAGCACAGGCTGCTGCGTCAGAGGATGCTCCATGGGAAAAAGAATTTCCGCTGCGGAAAGTCCCACAGAGGTCAGAACACTGACGTAGACAGTTTTAATACCGGCATCCTTCCCCAGAAAAATAAAGCCAAGGAGAAGAAGCAGCATATTGATAATAAAGGTCAGATTTCCGGGAGTGGCGGGCAGAACGGCACTTAAAACCACAGCAATACCGGTAACGCCGCCAAAGGAAAAGTTATTGGGAAATTTGAAAAGATAAACTCCCACAACCAGTATCAGCGTGGAAACGGTCAGAAGAAAATATTCCCGCAGGGTGTTCATAAGGTTCATTTTGGAACGTGTCATAATAAAATCCTTTCATAAAACTCGCAAATGCGCGCTATCGCGCTTACTGTCCTGCTAAACGCAGGACATATAGAATAAACTCACGAACCCGCGCTGCCGCGCTCTATCGCCCTGCTGCGCATGGCTGTTCGTTAGTTAATAGGCGCATGAAAAACAAATATCGCCTTTGGCGCTGCTTGGTTTTCGCAGTGCATCTCGAAAATCAAAGATTTTCTTCGATGTACGTGCTTCGCACTATCACACAATAAAAACGCCATATGCCTTGTGCAAGCACGGCATATGTTGCTTTTATTGTGTGGCACTGCTCATTGCCTGCGCTCATTATATCATAAACTCGCAAATTCGCGCTATCGCGCTTATTGTCCTGCTAAACGCAGGACATTTGCTCGTTAATGAGCCCAGAAAACCAAATGGCTGCTTCGCAGCCGCTTGGTTTTCTCTGAGGCTCATTATATCATACCCGGCTTGAATTTGCATCCTGCATTTCGTATACTGGGGGAAGCAGGGATTTTGCATAGCTCTGAAAAGTTACTGATGCAGGAGGAGAATGGAAATGAACGAGGAAAGAGTAAAGGTTGTTTTAAAGAAGATGCGGGAGATGGGGTTAAAGCAGATAATCCTGACAGACCCGACTTCTCTTTTTTATCTGACAGGACATTTTGAGGAACCGATAGAGCGGTTCTGGGCGTTATATCTTACGGAAACAGGAAATCACAGGCTGGTGGCAAACAGGCTGTTTACGCTGCCGGAGGTGGAGGGCGTGGAGATTCTCTGGTATGCAGACGGGGAAAGCGCTGTGGAAAAGCTGCTGCCCTTTTTACAGAGAGAGGAAAGTCTTGGAATTGACGGAAATATGAAGGCGAGATTTTTGCTGGAGCTGATGAAAAATGAGGCTGCAAAGGAGTATCAGGATGCATCCGAGGTCATGAAGCAGGTCAGAGCCCGCAAGGATGCCTTTGAACAGGAAAAGATGCAGGAGGCTTCTTTGATAAATGATGCAGCCATGGCAAAATTCCGGGAATTGATTCGTCCCGGAGTGACAGAACTGGACATTGCAGACAAAATGCTTGGCATCTATAAGGAACTGGGAGCGGATGATTATTCCTTTACCCCATTGGTGGGCTTTGGAGGGAATGCTGCAAACGGGCATCATGGACCGGATAAGACACCTTTAAAAGAGGGGGACTGCGTACTTTTTGATGTGGGCTGTAAGAAGGACGGCTTCTGTTCGGACATGACAAGAACCTTTTTCTATGGAGAGCCGGACGAGGAGAGCAGAAGGGTTTATGAAACTGTTCTGAAAGCGCAGCTTGCGGCGGAAGCGGTTATCCGTCCGGGCATATTGCTTTCCGAGGTGGACAGGACGGCAAGACAGGTCATAGAGGAAGCTGGCTACGGAGAATACTTTACTCACAGGCTGGGGCATTTCATCGGCTATGATGTCCATGAGGCTGGGGATGTTTCACCGGCTTCCGATATTGTTGCTGCTCCCGGCATGACCTTTTCCATTGAGCCGGGGATTTATCTGCCGGGAAAGGTAGGCGTACGGATAGAGGATTTGGTGCTGGTAACGGAGGATGGAGTAAAGGTATTGAATCATTATCCCAAGGAGCTGCAGGTCATTCCGGCAAAGCAGCGCCAGGGGCAGGAATTTTGAAAATCAGTGCATAAGCTTCCAGGCTTTCAGCCATACTGTAAACAGAAAACAGGAAAGGTATGGCGGATACATGGAAGGAAAGCAGGAAAAACAGCAGAAGCAGCAGGAATATGAAAAATATGTAAAGAAAATTACTCCTACACATAATTTGTGGTGTCAGATGGCGAGGGCTTTTTTAGTGGGGGGAATTATCTGCTGTATTGGACAGTTTATTTTAAATTATGCAGGAAACCTGGGGCTTGATAAGCAGACAGCCGGAAGCTGGTGCTCCCTGATTCTGGTATTTTTGTCAGTGATTCTGACAGGATTCGGACTTTATCCTAAAATTGTAAAATGGGGAGGCGCCGGGGCGCTGGTTCCCATTACCGGGTTTGCAAACGGGGTTGCCGCTCCGGCGATTGAGTATAAGGCAGAGGGACAGGTTTTCGGTATCGGCTGCAAGATATTTACCATTGCCGGACCTGTGATTCTTTATGGTATTTTTGCAAGCTGGCTGCTGGGACTGGTGTACTGGGTCTGCATGATGTTTGGGATTATAAAATAGAAATATCTGAATCTATTTAGGAAGTTTTTGTTGTGTTTTAATATAGATTGTGGTTGCAAAAAAGAAAACAATCTGTTATTATATATCTGGGTAATTGTCGGAGAAGGTCTTATATCCGTGGACAGAGGTATCCACAAAAAAAGGAGAAAGACCGAATGAATAAAGAACTGAAAAACGTATTAGGAGCAACAGAATCAAAGGCACAATATGATGCAAGTGCCAAAAGACTGCTGGGGCAAAAGAGCATCCTGGCTCACATTCTGGTAAAGACAGTGGATGAGTTTCAGGGCATGAATCCGAGGGAGGTTGAAAAGTACATCGAAGGAACTCCCTGTATCAGTACTGTGCCGGTAGAACCGGGGCTTACCAATGCAGCCAAAAGAAATGGGGAAAGACTGGCTGGCTTTAACACAGAAAGCGGAGAACTTCAGGAGGGACTTGTCAGGTTTGACATAGTCTTTTATGTGAGGCTGCCGGGGAAAGCAGGAAGGGGAGAACTGACACAGGTTATCATCAATGTGGAAGCCCAGAAGGATGAGCCGGGAGGGTATGAAATCCTGAACCGTGCCATCTTTTATGTGAGCAGGCTGATTTCCTCCCAGAAGGAGAGGGACTTTGAGAACTCCAGTTATGATGATATGAAACGGGTGTACTCTATCTGGGTGTGTATGAATATGGAAGAAAACACCATGAGCCATATCCACCTGACGAAGGATGACCTGATAGGAAGGCATGACTGGAAGGGAAAGCTTGATTTACTGAACATAGTTATGATAGGATTAGCAAAAGAGCTTCCAGAGCACAGCGAGATGTATGAGCTACACCGACTGCTAGGGGCACTGCTGTCGAACAGACTTAGCCTGGGAGAGAAGCTGGATATCATCGGAGGAGAGTATGAAATCCCGATGGAAGAGGAATTGAGGAAGGATGTGAGTGCTATGTGTAACCTGAGTCAGGGAATAGAGGAAGAAGGAATCGCGATAGGGGAAGCAAGAGGACACGCCGCCGGATTAGCGGAGGGACGTGAAGCAGGTTTGCTAGAGGGCGAAGCCGGACTGATTTTGAAGATGCACAAAAATGGCTTTACAGCGGAGCAGATAGCGACAGCTACGGATAAGGATATAAAAGAAGTGGAAGGGATGATTGCGGAAAAGGAATCTGCAGTGTCCTGTGATTGATTTTTCCTTGCAATCACTCTCCGAAAAGCTTATAGTAGTACAGAGAGAATAAGGAGATAAGGGATTTGGGGAAATGAGAGAAGGTAAGAGGAGTTTGTCATGTTGCTGTACGGGCAGAGTCTTGCGGGGGCAAAAGCCTTTGCGGAGGAACTGCGGCAGCAGGTGGAAGCGATGGATACGGGGGTCTGTCCTGTGACAATTTCCATCGGTGTGACCCGGTATAACGGCAGAGACAATTATCAACTGGCTGTACAGTGTGCAGACAAGGCATTATATCAGGCAAAAAATGACGGAAGAAACCGGGTTGTGGTGTATGGCGAAAAGAACATGCGCGGAAATGGAGATTAATATGGAAAAGGCGATTGATTTATATGTAAAAAAAGAAGGGGCAGCGGGGGAAAACTGTTTTTCCACCATCGGGGCAGCAATAGAGGCCATGGAGCGGATTGCCCCTGTGCCGGAGGAAATTGCGGCAGAACTGGCAAAGGGCAGGATTTATCCCTCGCCGGTTTATGAGGTAACGCCTTTTGTGGTACATATCGGGGCAGGAGAATACCGGGAAAAGCTGGTGCTTTCCAGACCGAACGTCACATTTCTGGGAGAAGGCAGGGATAAGACTGTGCTTGTTTTCGGGGATGGAGCAAATGAGATTGAAGAGGACGGAGAAAAAAGGGGAACCTTCCGTACTGCTACTCTGCGGATTGACACACCGGATTTTACTGCCAGGCATCTGACCTTTCAGAATGATGCGGGCTATGGTCATACAGTGGGACAGGCGCTTGCTCTTTATGTGGACGGGGACAGATGCTATTTTGAGGACTGCGCCATGCTGGGAAGCCAGGATACTCTTTTTGATGCGCCCCTTCCTCTTGACCCGGTAAAGCCAAATGGAAAGGGACCGGGGGAGCATAAGCCCAGAATCCGGGGCAGACATTTATACCGGAACTGCTTTTTACAGGGAGATGTGGATTTTATTTTCGGCTCCGGCACCGCTTATTTTGAGGAGTGTACTATTTTTTCCAAGAAGCCCGGGGACCGTTCCCCGGAGGACAGGGATACTTCTGTCTATGGTTATGTGACAGCGGCATCCACCCATCCGGAATTTCCCTATGGGTACGTGCTGCATAAGTGTAAGCTGACAAGCGACTGCCCGAAGGGAAGCGTCTATCTGGGACGTCCCTGGAAGGAATGGGCAAAGACGGTATTTCTGGAGTGTGAACTGGGAGAACATATTCATCCTCAGGGCTGGTGGGACTGGGGAAAGACCCACGGACATTTCTATTATGGAGAGTACAATTCCTATGGTCCCGGGGCAAGTCCTGAAACGAGAGCGGATTTTTCCCATCAGCTTACCAGGGAAGAGGCGGAGCAGTATTCCATGGAAAAAGTGCTGGAAGGCTGGATTGCGGAATGAGTGTGCAGGAAGGCTTAAGCTATGAAGAGTGGAAGCAGCGGTTTCCCATCAGATTGAATGAACAGCAGGAAAAGGCAGTACGGACCACAGAGGGGCCTGTACTGCTTTTGGCTGTTCCGGGCAGCGGAAAGACCACGGTGCTTGTGGCAAGGCTGGGATATCTGATTTTCTGCCGGGGGATTCTGCCGGAAAATATTCTGACGATTACCTATACGGTGGCAGCCACCCGAGATATGAAGAGGCGGTTCGGGGAAATCTTTGGGGAAGAGATGGGAGAGCGGCTGGAATTTCGCACCATCAACGGGATTTCCCAGAAGATTCTGCAATATTTTGCCGGAAAAATGGGAAAGACGCTTTATCCTGTGGCGGATGGGGAAACGGAAGGGATTCTGCGGCAGGTATACCGGGAGGTAACGGGAAGCTATGCCACGGAAAATGATTTGCGGCAGATGCAGCTTGCAATTTCCTATGTGAAAAATATGCGCCTGAAGGAAAAGGAAATAGAGGAGCTGGAAACAGAGGCAGAGGAGTTTCCGAAAATTTACCGGGCATACAATCAGGCGTTACGGGAGCGGAAGCGGATTGATTATGACGACCAGATGGTGTATGCCATAAAAATACTGGAACAGTATCCTCCGGTGCTTTCTTATTTCAAACAGAAATACAAGTATCTTTGTGTGGATGAAGCCCAGGATACCTCGAAAATACAGCATGATATGATAGAGCTTCTGACGGGAAGAAACGGAAATCTGTTTATGGTGGGGGATGAGGATCAGAGCATTTACGGTTTCCGGGCAGCATATCCGGAGGCGCTGATTCATTTTGAACAGAGGCACAGTCAGGCAAAGCTGCTTCTGATGGAAACCAATTACCGGAGCAGACGGGAAATTGTGGAGGCAGCAGACGGGCTGATTCAGGACAACCACAGCCGTCATCCGAAGCATATGGTGCCTGCCAGACAAAGGGGCGGCTGTGTCCGCCAGATTCCGGCAAAGAGCCGCAGGGGACAGTATCAGTATCTGCTGGAGGTGGCAAAGGACTGCGGCAGGCAGACGGCGGTGCTTTTTCGGAACAATGAAAGCGCCCTGCCCCTGATTGACCTGCTGGAGCGGGCGGGGATTGCCTATCGGATGCGGGGAAATGATTTGACCTACTTTTCTCATCCCGTGGTGACGGATATCTGTGATTTTATCCGGCTTGCGAAGGATCCCTGGGACGGGGAAACCTTTCTGCGGATATATTATAAGATGGGAGCCGGTATCAGCAGACAGCTTGCAGAGGAGGCGGTGCAGGAATGTAACCGCAGACTGACGATTCTGGATGTGATAGCGGAAAGCGGCAGGGTATCCTCCTATACCAGAAAGCAGTGCCGTGCCCTTGCAACCCATCTGGAAAATATGCGTTTTGAAAATGCAGGGCGGGCGATTTACCGGATACTGCATTTCATGGGCTATGAGGAATATATGGCGAGCCGGAAGATGGACAGCAGAAAGGCAGAGGTTTTACAGCTTTTGGGAGAGCAGGAGCCGCATGTGCTGGACTTTCCAACAAGACTGGAAAGGTTGCAGCAGATATTGCGTGAAGGCAGTCAGGAGCAGGACTGTTCCCTGATTCTTTCCACGATTCATTCCTCTAAAGGGTTGGAATATGAGCGGGTTTATATGATTGATATGCTGGAGGGAATTTTGCCGGAGGAATCCCCGAAGGAGGAGGGCTACGAGGAAGAACGGCGGCTGTTTTATGTGGGGATGACAAGGGCAAAGGAGGAACTTTATATTTTTACCTTTGGGGAAAAGAAAACTTCTGCTTTTTCCAACAGGGTTTTTGAAACCGGGATAGCGGCAGGGTGTCGTCCGGGAAGCCGGGTCAGACATGTGAAATATGGAATAGGGGAAATACGGAAGATAACGGGCAATATCGCAGAAATTGGTTTTGAAAAAAACGGGGAAGTAAGAAAGATTTCCCTGCCCGTTGCGTTAAAAGCAGGCGTCCTTGAATGTTTTCATTGACAGGAAGGAACGCCTGTGTTATATTCTAAGTGTATTAAGTAACTTAATACACTTATGCAAGAAAGGAGATTCCATGATACTGCTGGATTACAGGGATAAAAGACCTATTTATGAACAGGTAGTAGAAAAGCTGGAGCACCTGATTGTAGGGGGCGCTCTGGGGGTAAATGAAAAAATGCCCAGCGTCAGAAGTCTGGGGATGGAGCTGACGGTAAATCCCAATACCATCCAGAGGGCTTATAATCAGCTGGAGCAGGATGGCTATCTATATACCATAGCAGGCAGAGGAAGCTTTGTGGCACCGGAAACGGAATGGCGTACCGACAGGATGAAGAAGGTTCTGGAGGAATGGTGTCAGGTGACGCAGACAGCGATGGAAGCAGGGGTTGCCAGAGAAGAATTGCAGGCAAAACTGGAGCAGATTTATGACAGATGTGGCTGAGGTGGAAGAGTGCCGGAAGGCATGGAAATGGAGAGAGCATGATAGAAGTTAAAAATTTGGAGAAGAGCTTCGGGAATATCAAGGCAATCGACAGGGTGAATGCCACCATAGAGGAAGGGCATGTATTCGGGCTGATTGGAACAAACGGAGCGGGTAAATCAACTTTTATGAGAATGTTAAGCGGCGTGTTAAAACCGGATGGAGGAGAAATTCTGATTGACGGGGAAACTGTCTACGAAAATCCGGGCAGCAAGCAGAAGCTGTTTTTTATTTCGGATGACCAGTACTTTTTCAAGAGTGGAACGCCTCTGGATATGGTGAAGCTGTATAAAACCTTTTATCCGGGCTTTGAGGAGAAAAAGTGGACAGAGCTGATGGAAAAGTTCGGGCTGGATAAAAACAGGAAGGTCAATACCTTTTCCAAGGGCATGAAAAAGCAGTTATCTGTTTTATGCGGTATCTGCTCCGGGGCGAAGTATCTGCTCTGCGATGAAACCTTTGACGGACTGGATCCGGTAATGCGGCAGGCTGTCAAGGCGCTTTTTGTAAAGGAAATGGATACCAGGGGACTGACCCCCATAATTGCTTCCCATAATCTGCGGGAGCTGGAGGATATCTGCGAATATGTGGGGCTTCTGCACAGGGGCGGAATCCTGCTGGAAAAGGATATTGATGATATGAAATTAAATATCCACAAGCTGCAGTGCGTGATTAAGGAACCGGAAATGCTGGAAAAGATTAAGAATACGCTGGACGTAATGACAATAGACAACAGAGGCTCCCTGTATACCATAACGGTGCGGGGAAGCAGGGAAGCGGCAGAAGAGTTTATGGAGATGCTTTCTCCGGTATTTTATGAGCTGCTGCCCCTGTCCCTGGAGGAAATATTCATCAGCGAAACGGAGGTAAAGGGCTATGACATCAAAACGCTGCTTCTTTAAACTAATGAAAGAAGATTTCAGACATAAAATATGGATGCTGGCACTTTCCATTCTGGGCAATCTGCTGGCAATTCCCGTGGCATACTTTCTGTATGGGAGCTCGGTTCCCTATTATCTGGCGGATAACCGGGCAGGACAGCTGGTGCAGACGGGGCAGAGAATTTCCTCCTTTTTCCGGGAGGGCATCTGTATTACCGCGGGCATTATTGCCATTGTGGGAGCGTTGATTGTAGGTGTGGCGGGCTTCCGGTATGTATTTCACCGGAATATGGTGGATACTTATCACAGTATGCCGGTGAAGAGAACCACTCTTTTTGGCATAGGCTGGTTAAATGGGTTTCTTATCTGGTTTATTCCCTTTTTCCTGAGCCTGTTTCTTACTATGAGCTTCGGGGCTGCCAGACTTTCCGGAATTATCCGGGAACTGGACAGCATACCGGATAAAGAGGAATATGTAAACGATGTATTAATTGCCATGAGAAGCTTTTCTGTCTGGAAAACAGGGTTTGCAACGGCAGGAGTACTTATCATTGCCTATCTTCTGGTATACCATCTGACGCTGGCAGCTGCCATGCTTTGCGGCAATGTACTGAATACCCTTGTCCTCACCGGTGTTTTTGGAACCGGTACAGTAGGGCTGTATCTGTTAAACCTGCTGTTTAAGGATATCTTTTATGATACCTACTGCTATGGAGTGGGAGATGAACTGGTTATGCACGCCCTTTACGGCTCGCCGCTTGCCTCTGCCATTTACCTTTTATACAGGTGGACGCAGAACAGCTACGGGGAAATGCTGGAAGCAGGAACAGTAGTATGGAATCTGCTGATTGCGCTTGCTTTAGGAGGTCTGGCACTGTTTTTCTACAGCAGAAGACCCTCTGAACTGGCGGAAAACGGCGTAAAAAATCCACCGGTGCGTTTCCTGGTACAGACAGTAGTTACCTTTGCAGCCGGTATGGGCGGCTGGCTGATGTTTTACGGGATTACCAGTGATATGATGGGAGCAGAAGAGGGCGCCCGGCTGGCATGGAGCATTTTCGGGGCAATCCTCTGCGGTGTTCTCGCCTTCGGAGTAATGGATATTCTGTATAAGATGGAGTTCAGGGCATTTTTGTCCCATAAGCTGCGGATGCTTGTGACGATGGCTGGAGTGCTGGTGCTCTGCTTCTTTTTCCGGATGGACTGGTCGGGATATGATACCAGACTGCCGGCAAAGGAGGATATCCGGGAAATGTCTTTCTATACCTATGCTTATAATAACAGCCAGACATATGGTGATATTTTAAAACAGACTGCCAGATGGAGTTATAAGGATGTGGATGTAATTTATGATTTTCTGGAAAATGCGGTTGCTTATTACCGGACAGATTCACATCCCGCAGATATGGATATAAATAATATAAAAGGAATCAACGTGACCGTAAAGGTCATGCTGAAAAATGGAAAGGACTATTACCGGGAGTATAATATCTATGATTACACTAATAATGAAAGCCTTTTTGAAATGCTGGTTTCCCAGGAGTATATGGATACCTTCTATAAGATTTCAGAGGAGGCAATGCAGAATGTGACGACTGTATACTTCCGGCGGTATTCCTATGGGGAAAATCTGGTAAAGGGAAAGGGCATCAGTCAGGAGGTAATCAACAGTATCTGCAATGCCTACAATCAGGATGTGACAGAGCATCCGGAGCTGTTTATCCGGGATGACAGCCGGTGTATCGCCAGAATTGTGATGGACAGTACCTCCGGCTTAAGAGGAAAAACACTGACAGTTTATGAGGAAATGATCCATACCAGAGAGGCACTCAGGGAGAATCATCTGGAAGAATGGGCAGATATGCCGAAGGCTTCGGAGATAGAGGCAATCAATTTAAGACTGGGATGTACCGTCAGCGAAGCGGTAGAAAAGCATCTTGATCCGGTGGAGCTGGCGAGAGAGGAATTTGGAGTATATCAGGACGGAGAGCCTGCAGGAGAGGAAGCCGTAAACGAAACTATGGTGGAAACTGGGGATACTATCGTATTTGAAGATGGGTACTATACAGAAACAGAAATCTATTATGATTACGAGGATGGCGGAACGCTGCAGATAACGGTAACAGACCCGGCGGAAATAGAGGAGCTGTTACAGCTTTCCTCCTATGAACGGGGAGGAAACAGCCGCTTCTTCAGCAGACAGAATTATTGCAGCGGACTGGAGGCTGTCACCACAGACGGGAAAAAGGATTATATGGAAATCCCTCTTGGGGCATTGCCGGAGAAATATATCCTGCGGTTTGCTGATGCGGTAGATGGATATGTGCAGTAAGGATGCACGGAAAGGAAGGAAAGAATGAAGGAGAAAGGGCAGATTTTGGTGTATGGCAGTCTGACAGCTTCCATGGAATATATTTTACAGGGAAACGGGTATGGGATTACGCAGCCTGCAACAGGAGAAGAGCTGGAACGCATACTGGAAACCGGGAAATCTTCACTTTTCCTCTTTTCTCCTGAAAGCTGGGAGAATCTCCCTGAGAATCTCGCACTGCTGCGGAGACTCCGGGAGAAAAGCAAACTGCCGATGCTGGTGGCTTTTCAGAAAAGCAGTGATGAAATCCGGATTATGGCATTAAACGCAGGAGCAGATGACTGCATTGGACCGGACTGCTCTGTACTGGAGGCACTGGCAAGGATTCAGGCACAGATTCGCTGTTACAGCCGCCTTCTGGCAGCACATAAGCAGACGCGGACAATCCGGCTGGCAGGGCTGGAGGTGGATGACGGCGCGAAAAAGGTGCGGGTGGAAGGAAATGATGTCAGGCTGACCCCTACGGAATATAAAATTCTTTGTCTTTTGCTGGAACAGCCCGGAAGAGTATTGTCAAATCGTCAGATTTATGAGAAAATCTGGAAGATGGCACCGATTGGCGCAGATAATGTGGTAGCAGTGCATATCCGCCATATTCGGGAAAAGATAGAGGAAAATCCGGAGAATCCCAGATACTTAAAGGTTGTGTGGGGACAGGGATATAAGGTAGGCTGATGGAAAAACGGAGAGCTTCGGATTTCTTCAAAAAGGATTGATTATCATGCGCAGAAATCTGCGCGGAAATGGGAGAAGAAAAATGAAGATGACCTGGTTTGCCAGACCCGCAAAATTTAAACTCCGTATGCTGCTGATGCTGCTCGGAGTTTCCTTACAGGGATTGGGTTTATCCCTTTTGATTCGCATCAACTTTGGAACGGACCCCTGTTCGGCATTTACTCAGGGAGTCATAGTCCATGTGCCCTTAAGCTTTGGCACGGCACAGGTTTTATGCCATATGATTAACTTTATCATTGTCATGCGCTATGACATGAGCAGAATCGGTTTTGGGACAATTGGAAATATGGTATGTCTTGGATACATATCGGACTTTTTTGGCTGGATATGGGACAGCATTGCACCGGAGCACTTTTTTGAAGGGATGCCGGTGCGGGTGCTGATTCTTGTTCCGGCTCTTTGTGTTTTTATTCTGGGAGCGGCAACCTATATGACCTCCGGGCTGGGCGCATCCCCCTACGACAGCGTTCCCTTTATCATTTCCCAGCATGTCCACAGATTTTCCTTCCGGGCTATCCGGATGGCCTGGGATATCTGTTTTGTGACAGCCGGTGCCATTTTAGGCGGGGATGTGGGAATTGTCACTGTGGCGATGGCACTGTTCCTTGGGTCGGTTATCGGAATCGTGGGAAAGAAGCTGGAGTTGTGGTTAAATAAGGATGAAAAATAGAGAGTTTGTAAAAGAGAAGTTTGTAAAAAGGAAGGCAGGGCTTTTGCTCTGCCTTGGTCTGCTTTTATTTACCGGTTGTGGGGAAGGGCAGACAACAGGTGGAAGCGGAGAGGGCAGCAATGTCCGGCGGGAGAGCGTAGCAGCGGAAAATGGCAGAAGCGGAGAGGATGACGGCAAGGCTCAGGAAAGCACATCCGTGGACAATGGCGGAAGCGGCATAGATGCCGGCAGCGTCCAGGAAAGTACAACGGAGGCTGGCAGCAGTACAGCCGTATCGCAGGTGAAAGCAGACAGCGATGATAACAGTATCACTCTTGTGATGGTGGGAGATATCCTGCTCCATACCCCTGTGGCGGAGAGTGGAAAAGCAAAGGACGGGGAATATGATTTTTCAGCTATCTTTGCTCCCCTGAAAGAGGAAATACAGAGTGCGGATATCGCGATTGTGAATCAGGAAGTAATCATAGGGGGAGCGGAGCTTGGAGTTTCCGGATATCCTGCCTTTAATGCTCCCTATGAACTGGGGGATGCTCTGGTGGAGGCGGGTTTTGATGTGGTCTGCCAGGGAACCAATCATGCGCTGGATAAGGGGAAAAAGGGGATTCTGAACTGCCTTTCCTACTGGCGGGAGGAGCACCCGGAAATTGCAGTGCTGGGCATCCATGATTCCGAAGAGGCAGCTTCTTCTGTTTATATCCGGGAAGAGGATGGCTTTCGGATTGCCATTTTAAACTATACCTATGGAACCAACGGGATTCCGCTGCCGGAGGGGATGCCTTACGCGGTGGAGCTTTTAGATAAGGAAAAGGTAGCTGCGGATTTAAAGGAAGCAGAGGAAAAGGCAGATTTTGTGGTGGTCTGTCCCCACTGGGGAACCGAATACCGTCTGGAACAGACCGGTGAACAGGAAAGCTGGGCAGCCTTTTTTGCGGAAAACGGTGCGGACTTGGTTATCGGAACCCATCCCCATGTGATTGAGCCGGTGGAATGGGTAGAGGATACGCTGGTCTATTATTCCCTGGGAAATTTTGTGAACTGGACCTCCGGTACTGGAGAGGGTGTGAAAAACCGTATGGTAGGAGCAATGGCGCAGGTGACGATTGCGCGGAATGACGCAGGAGAGGTAAGCATCAGTGAGTGGGCGGCAGAGCCTGTGGTCTGCCATGTGGAATCCGGTTTTGGCGGTGTGACGGTATATCCCCTTTCGGAATATACGGAGGAGCTGGCAGCAGGAAATGAAATTGTAAAGCAGGACGGGGAATTTTCTCTGGAAAGCTGTAAAGAGCTGGCAGAGCAGGTGTTGGGCATCGTTGTGGAGTAAAGAGGAGCAGGGATAAATATGGGAAATCAGGGAACAGAGAACAGACCGGAAACAGATGGAAGGTATCTGCGTCCTGCAGCTGCATATGAGTTGATGAAAACAGCTCAGGGGATGCGGCGGACGGTTTATATTTACGGGGCGTCCGGTTCGGGGAAAACTTCTTTTATTGCGGATTTTTTCTCCCGAAGGCGGTATGAATACTATCCTCTGACGCAGACACGGATAGAGGATATTAAAATCCCGGAGCAGACGGCGGGAAATAAGGAAACCATCGTTGTCATAGATGATTTGTATCTTGTGGACAGTCAGGAAAGCCGGGAGGCGGTTTATCCGCTTCTGGAGGAAATGGCAGCCAGAAAGGATATCTGGCTGATTCTGCTTTCCAGATGTCAGATGCCGAAGTGGTTAAAGCCCTTATACATCAATAAGGTGTTTATTACCATTGATGAGGGGAATTTAAGCTTTTCGGAGGAGGATGAGCTGGAATATCTGGCGAAATGGGAGATTTATCCCATGCAGGAAACGGCAAAATATGTGCGCAGCTTAAGCTGTGGACAGCCTTTGTTTCTGCGGATTGTGGCGATGCAGCTGAAACTGGCGCAGCGGAACGAAACTGCCGGAAGTGACAGGCAGGAAAGAGAGCGGGAGGCAGTTGAGCAGGCGCGCCGGGATTTATGGGATTATTTTGAAATCCATGTTTTTGACCAGTGGAAAATAGAATTGCAGGAATTTCTGATGGATGTGGCGATTGTGGATGCCTTTGATGCGCAGCTGGCACAGCAGATTACAAAGAAACCGGATGCGACGCAGTTGATTGCTCAGGCGCTGGAAACCGGAAATTTTCTGGAGGAACAGGTAAAGAATGGCGTGGTCTGGTATGTTTTCCGACAGGCGATGCGGTTTTCCATGCGCAGGCGGCTGCATACCAAATGTTCCCTGCAGCATATAAACGAAATATACAGGAGCGCGGGCAATGGTTATGAAATGATGGGGGATGTGCCAAATGCCCTGCAGATGTACGATAAGTGCCGGGATGAGGAGGGTATTTCCAGACTGCTTGTGGAAAATGCCAGAAAAAATGCTGGTGCAGGTTATTATTATGCTCTGCGTAAGTATTATTTTGCGCTGCCGGAGGAAATGATTCGGGAAAATTATGAGCTGATGACAGGAATGTGCCTGCTCAATTCCCTTTTGATGAATATTGACGAGAGCGAGCGCTGGTATCAGTTATTGGAGAATTATGAGAGAAGGCAGCAGGGAAGCACAAAACGGGCAGTCCAGGCGAAGCTTTGGTATCTGGATATCTGTCTGCCCCACAGGGGAACCGTGAGTGTGCCGGATTTGCTCAAACGGGCGGGGGGGCTTTTGGCAGAAGGGAAAACTGCACTTCCGGAGCCTTCCGTTACCAGCAACCTGCCCTCTTTGATGAACGGCGGAGCAGATTTCTGTGAATGGAGCAAAAAGGACAGAGAGCTTGCCGGAGTATTCGGAAAACTGATTGAGATGGTGCTTGGAAAATATGGTAAGGGAATTGTCAGCCTTGCTCTGGCAGAGAGCTTTTTTGAAAAAGGAGAGGATAATTACGAGGTGTCAGCACTGGCAAACAAGGGCAGGCTGCAGGCGGAGTGCGGCGGGAAGAAGCAGATGGTCTTTGTGGGAGTTGGAATTTTAAGCCAGCTGGCCATGCTCAACGACCATGCGGATGATGCCTTTGATATGCTGACAAGCTTCCGGAGAACCATAGAGGAGGATACCCCTCAGTTAATTCCGTCAATTGAAACCCTGCGTACCAGATTTTTACTGTATCACGGCAGAAGCGCAGCGGTGGCGGACTGGATGAAAACAGCCCCGGATGAGGAGCAGGAATTTTTTATCATGGAGCGGTTCCGTTATCTGACAAAGGTGCGGGTATATCTTGCCATGGGAAAGAAGGAGCGGGCATATAATCTGATTCAGAGGCTGCTTGCCTATGCGGAAATGATGCACAGACCCTATGTACATATGGAATGTCATGTGCTGCTGGCGATTACCCAGTACCGTATGGGAAGTTCAGAGTGGAAGCAGACCCTGCAATATGCCATTTCCAAAGCGGAGGAATATCATTTCGTCAGAATCCTGTCCAGAGAGGGTGCCGCCCTCTGGGAGCTTCTGAAGGAGGAAGAGTTTGTCTGGAAGGACGAAAAGTACAAAAAGCAGGTACTGAAGGAATGTGAAACGCTTGCCAGAAGATATCCGGTTTACTTAAGCGAAAAGCAGGAGGGAAATGTATTTTTATCCGACAAGGCGCTGGCAATTCTGCGGCTGCAGTCGGAAGGGTATTCCATTGAGGAAATTGCGGAGCAAATGAACTTGTCGAAGGCAGGGGTAAAGTATTATAATCAGGATACCTATAAAAAGCTTGGGGTCAGGGGAAAGGCTGCCGCATTGACGGAGGCAAGGAACCGAAGGCTGATTTAAAGTAATATACAAAAAAAGGAACAGGCGGAAAAGAGGAGCAGGAAGCATATGTATACAATTATAGACGGGAAAAAAATATCCCAGGAAATCAAGGATGAATTAAAGGAGCAGGCAGCACAGTTAAAGGAGAGGGGCATTGAAAAGTGTCTTGCTGTGATTCAGGTGGGAAAAGACCCGGCTTCCAGTGTGTATGTCAACAATAAGAAGAAGGCGTGTGAATATATCGGGATTCGCTCTCTTTCCTATGAACTGCCGGAGGAAGCAACGGAGGAAGAGCTGCTTTCCCTGATTGCGCAGCTGAATGACAGGGAGGATGTCAACGGCATTTTAGTACAGCTTCCCCTCCCGGCGGGAATGGACGAGGACAAGATACTTCTTGCCATTGCACCAGAAAAGGATGTGGACGGTTTCCATCCGGTCAATGTGGGAAATTTAAGCATTGGTCGTCCCGGCTATGTTTCCTGTACCCCGGCAGGCGTGATTCAGCTTTTAAGGAGAAACGGAATCAGGATAGAGGGAAAGGAATGTGTTGTGCTGGGCAGAAGCAATATTGTGGGAAAGCCCATGGCAATGCTGCTTTTAAGGGAAAACGGAACTGTGACGGTATGTCATTCCAGAACTGCAGCTTTAAAGGAAGTGACAAAGCGGGCGGATATTCTGGTGGCTGCCATCGGAAAGTCGAAGTTTATTACGGCAGAGTACATCAAAGAGGGAGCTGTGGTCATTGACGTGGGAATCCACCGGATGGAAAACGGAAAACTCTGCGGGGATGTAGATTTTGAGAGCGTGGCACCCCATACCAGTGCGATTACACCGGTTCCCGGCGGAGTAGGTCCCATGACGATTGCCATGCTGATGAATAACTGTGTCAACGGCGTGCAGTAGATTGTTTTTGAAAAAAAACTTGAAATAGCCATATTCTATGATACAATGTGGGAGACAATTGAATAATGAGAGGAAAACTTTTTAGTGGAAGCAAAGAAGAGCAGAAATGGAGAATTTTATGAAAAAACGATTGAGTTTATTTCTCACGGCACTTCTGACAATGGCTGTACTGGGCGGTTGTGGCGCAGACAGCACAGGAGAGTCTTCGCAGGAGAATTCCTCAAAGGAGTCAGTCGTACAGTCAGAGGCTGTATATGGCGGCTCCGTTGTTGTAGGCATACAGCAGGATATAGATAGTCTTGACCCTCATAAAGCAACGGCGGCAGGAACGAAGGAAATTCTGTTTAATATTTTTGAAGGCTTGGTAAAGCCGGACGAGAATGGAAATTTGATTTGCGCAGTAGCGAGTGATTACAGCATTTCAGATGATGGACTGGTTTATACATTTACCCTCCGGGATAATGTAAAGTTCCATAACGGGAATACTGTAACAGGTGAGGATGTAAAGTATTCTCTGGAAAGAGCGGCAGGACTTTTGGACGGTACTCCCTTGATTTCTACGCTGCAGACCATTCAGTCCGTTGATATTTTAGATAATAAAACGGTTCAGGTAACAGTAGGTGCAGCGAACACAGAGCTGATTTACAGCTTCGTGGCAGCCATTATCCCCGCGGGAAGCGGAGAGGATACGGCAGCAGACCCTGTTGGTACGGGACCGTTTTCTTTTGTTTCCTATACTCCCCAGGAGGGAATTGTGGTAAAGAAGAATACGGATTACTGGCAGGAGGGACTGCCCTATCTGGATGAGGTGGAATTTAAGATTACGGGAAGCGCAGATACGGCGCTTCTGGAGCTGCAGGGGGGAAGCATTGATATTTATGCTTATCTGACCGATTCCCAGGCAAATACCTTAAAGGATACCTTCCAGGTGGTTTCTTCTCCCTCCAATGTGGTGCAGGCATTGTTTTTAAACAATGCGGAAAAGCCGCTGGATGATGTGAGAGTACGTCAGGCTATCTGTTATGCACTGGACAAGGACATGATAAATGAATTTGTTGCAGGCGGCAACGGAACCCCGGTCAGCTCAGCCATGTTACCCACGCTGAAGGACTATTATGTGGATTTGAACGATATGTATGGCACCACAGCCAATATAGACAAGGCGAAGGAGCTGCTGGCAGATGCCGGATATCCGGATGGCTTTGACTTAACCATTGCCATTCCCTCCAATTATGAATTTCATATGCAGACGGGAGAGGTTGTGGCAGAGCAGTTAAAGGAAGTGGGCATTAACGTCACAATCGATGCCATGGAATGGAGCACCTGGCTTGACCAGGTTTACAACGGCAGGCAGTATCAGGCAACCATCAGCGGAATTACCAGTGACTTGACACCGGGCTATCTGCTGAACCGGTTCCAGACGGACTCCAAAAAGAATTTTATCAATTTTGCAAGTGCGGATTATGATGCTCTGTATCAGAAAATCCAGGATACACTGGATGTAGAGCAGAAAAAGGAATACTATAAGCAGCTTCAGCAGATTCTTTGCGAAGATGCGGGAAGTGCCTTTTTACAGGTTCCGGCAAATACCACGGCAATTGCAAAGGATTTGACCGGATATAAGTTTTATCCGGTTTATGTACAGGATTTGAGTACAGTGCAGAAAATACAGTAAGAGTACTGTATCTTATAAGGAAAGGAGGAGGCAGCATATGAAATACCTGATGAAAAAAATTGCAACTCTCATTATGACATTGTTTCTGGTATCCGTTGCTGCCTTTCTGGCTTTCCAGATTATTCCCGGGGATGTGGTAACATCCATTCTGGGAACAGAAGCAACTCCCGAAAGGGAGGAACAGCTTCGAGAAGAACTGGGACTTGACAGACCCCCGGTGGAGCGGTATTTAAGCTGGGCGGGGAATGTCCTGAAGGGGGATTTCGGTGTCAGCTACCGATATTCCAAAAACATGAATGAAATGATGCCGGTAAAGGAGCTGATTGGAGATAAGCTGCCCGTGACTTTATGGCTGGCGGCGCTTTCCTTTGTACTGATTGTGGGGGTATCCATTCCTCTGGGAGTACTCTGGGCAAGAAGCGAAAACCGGTTTTTTGACGCATTTTTAGGAGTCATCACACAGATAACCATGGCGGTTCCCTCCTTTTTCCTGGGAATTTTAGTGACATATCTGTTTGGGATTCTGTTTCATTTGTTTACCCCCGGAGGATATGTCAGCTATCAGAGTGATTTTTCGGGTTTCTTAGGGTACCTGTTGTTCCCGGCGCTGTCCATTGCCCTTCCCAAGATTGCCATGACAGCAAGATTTCTCAGAAATTCCATGCTGACGGAATTAAGGGAGGATTATGTGAGGACGGCATACAGTAAGGGATGCAGTAAAAAAAGGGTTATGTATACCCATGTGCTTCGGAATGCCATGATGCCGGTCATCACCTTTCTGGGAATGATGATTGCGGAAATTCTGGCGGGCAGTATTGTGGTGGAGCAGGTATTCGGGCTGCCCGGAATCGGCAGGCTGCTTATCAGCTCTGTCTCCACAAGGGATTTCCCGGTGGTGGAAATTCTGATTTTATATATTACCTTTGTGGTAATTTTTGTTTATTTTCTGGTGGATATTCTGTATCGTGTCATTGACCCGAGAATCAGCGGAAAATAGAGGAATGTGCCGGAAATGAGGATTTGGATGGGGAAGAGGAAAAAAGGCGGAAAAGGGAATAAATATCTGACGGTGGGCCTGTTTATGACAGGTCTTGCTGTGTTTCTGGGAATCCTGGGACTTTTCTGGACCCCGTACAGTACCACGGCGATGTCCGCGGCGGAGAAATTTGCGGCGCCTTCCCTGACACATTGGTTTGGAACGGACAACTTTGGGAGGGATATTTTTTCCAGAGTGATGCAGGGATGCAGTACTACGCTGGCAATCAGTCTGCTGGTGGTGCTGTTTTCCGCTTCTGTCGGTATTCTGCTGGGGGCTGTGACCGGGTATTTCGGCGGGATTCTGGATGAGGTAGTCATGCGGGTGACAGATGCGGTAAACGGTTTTCCCAGTATTCTGCTGACCCTTGTGATTATCAGTCTTCTGGGAACGGGAAAGCAGAATGTGATTATTGCTCTGGGGATTGTCTTTATTCCCAGCTATGTGCGGATTGTGCGGGGAGAGTTTATCCGGCTGCGGGATGCGGATTATATCCGGCGGGCAAGGTTGATGGGTGTTTCCAGAATGAGAATTTTATTTGTGCATATTCTGCCGAATATTTTCTCTGTTTTCTGGGTTTCGGTTATTATCGGATTGAATAATGCCATTCTGGCGGAATCCGGGATGAGTTATCTGGGAATCGGGGTAAAGCCGCCGGATGCCAGTCTTGGAAAGATGCTTTCAGATGCCCAGGGATATTTACAGAATGCGCCCTGGTATGCCATTGCACCGGGGCTGATGATTGTCTGGATTGTACTGGGATTTTCTCTTCTGGGAGAAGGAATCCGGATTGCGATGGGAAAGGAGGGTTGATTTTGGTAAAAATAGAGAACCTTTCTGTGGCTTTCGGAGGAAGCGAAGTTGTTAAGAATGTAAGTTTTACCATAAAGGACGGAGAAATTTTAGGAGTTGTAGGGGAATCCGGCTCGGGAAAATCCGTGACCGCACTGACCCTGATGGGGCTTGTTTCCAGAAATGCCGAGATAACCTCCGGGAGAATCCTGTTTGACAGTGTGACCTTAAGAGAGGCAGGAAAGCCTCTGGACGAGGCGCTTTACAGAAACTATCAGGGAAATGAAATCTCCATGATATTTCAGGAGCCGATGACCTCCTTAAATCCCACAAAGCGGGCGGGGGTACAGGTAGAGGAAATGCTTCTGCTGCATACGGCGCTGGAAAAGGAAGAGCGGAAAAAGAGAGTGCTGGAAAGCTTCGCGTCCGTGGGGCTTTCCAATCCGGAAAAGGTCTATGAGAGCTATCCCCATGAGTTGTCCGGGGGAATGAGGCAGAGGGTGATGATTGCCATGGCGATTCTGCTGCACCCGGATTTGGTGATTGCGGATGAACCCACAACGGCACTTGATGTGACGATTCAGCGGCAGATTGTAAGCCTGTTAAAGGAAATCAATACAAAAGAACAGAATGCCATGCTCTTTATTACCCATGATTTGAACCTTGCAAGGCAAATCTGCGACAGGATTGTGGTAATGAGAAACGGCTGCGTGGTGGAGCAGGGAGAAACGGAGCAGATTTTCAGGGCACCGGAGCAGGAATATACAAAACGGCTGATGGAAGCGGTTCCCTCCCGGATGAAGCCGAGAGTTTCCGTTTTTGAGAGAGAGGCGGGAAAAAGAGAGGGAGAAAGCCCCAGACAGGTGCTGACAGTAAAGGATTTATCTGTCTTTTATCAGGAAGGGGGAAACAGTCCCTTTTCCAAAAAGAAGCACAGATGCGTTGTGGAAGGGGCAGATTTTTGTGTGTATGAGGGGGAAAGCCTTGGACTGGTAGGCGAGAGCGGCTGCGGAAAAACTTCTCTGTCAAAGGCGGTTCTCGGAATTCATCGGGATATCACCGGGGAAATCCATCATGAAACAAAACGTCCCCAGATGGTTTTTCAGGACCCGTACAGCAGTTTAAATCCCTCTAAGACAATCGGCTGGCTTTTGCAGGAGCCGCTGCGGGTAGAGCGTGTACCGAAAGCAGACAGGGAGGCGGCAGCCTACGATATGCTGCACCGGGTCGGTCTGGAGGACTCTTATTTTCACAGAAAGCCCTCCCAGCTTTCCGGCGGACAGAGGCAGCGAATCAGTATTGCCCAGGCTCTGATTGCCCATCCCGGTTTTGTGGTGGCGGATGAGCCGGTTTCGGCGCTGGATGTGACGATTCAGGCGCAGATTATGGAGCTTTTGCAGAAGCTGCAACAGGAAATGAAGCTTTCCTACCTTTTTATTTCCCATGATATCAACGTGGTATATCATATGTGCGACAGAATCATGGTAATGAAAGCCGGGCATATTATAGAAACAGGGAAAACAGAGGAGATTTTCCGTTCACCCAAAGAACCTTATACAAGGCTTCTTCTGGGGGAACAATAGCAGGAAACAATAGGTATACTTGTCCTCCCGTTGGCATATAGTGTAAAACAAAATGCCGATGGGAGGACTTATTTTTGTTGGAACAACTTCAGATATCGGAGGCAGTCCGGGAACTAAAGGGGGATAAGGAACGGGGATTATCAGAAAAAGAGGCGGGGAAGCGGCTGAGGGCAGAGGGCAGAAATGAGATGCGCGGGCAGCGGAAGAAAACGCTGCCGGAGAGCTTTCTGGAACAGCTTTGTGACCCCCTGATTTATGTTTTGCTTGTTGCCGCCATGGTATCTCTCTGGCTGAAGGAATTCAGCGATGCAATCATTATTGTGGCTGTGGTGGGCTTTAATGCGCTGACCGGAGTTTTACAGGAGGGAAAGGCAAAAAAGGCGCTGGATGCCCTGAAAAAGCTGACCAGTCCCCGGGCAGTTGTTATCAGAGAGGGCAGACGGGAAGAAATTGAGGCGGCGGAGCTTGTACCGGGAGATTTGGTCTGTCTGGAGGCAGGCTGTCAGGTACCGGCGGATTTGAGGCTTCTGGAAGCAGTGAATTTAAAAATAGAGGAGGCAGCGCTGACCGGAGAGGCGCTGCCTGTGGAGAAGGACGCAGATTTTCTGCCGGGCAGGAAGGTGCCGCTGGGGGACAGAAGGAACATGGCTTATATGTCCACCATGGTGACTGGAGGAAGAGGACAGGGGATTGTTACCGCTACCGGAATGAAAACGGAAATCGGGAAAATTGCGGAAATGATTTCCGGAACCGAGGAAGAACTGACCCCGTTACAGAAACGGCTGGGGGAGCTGGGGAAGGTGCTCAGTATCCTGTCTTTAATGCTCTGCACGGGACTGTTTCTGCTGGCAGTTGTACAGAAGCGAAATATAGGGGAAATGCTGATAACGGCAATCAGTCTGGCGGTTGCGGCGGTGCCGGAGGGACTTCCGGCGGTGGTGACAATCTGTCTGGCGCTGAGTGTGACAAGGATGGTAAAGGTAAATACGATTATCAGAAGGCTGCCCTCCGTGGAAACCCTGGGGGCAGTCAGCGTGGTATGTACAGATAAGACGGGAACCCTGACCCAGAATAAAATGACGGTGGAAAAATGCTATGTGGGAGGAAAGCTGCTGGACGCGGCGGATATGGCGGTGGAGGATTACCCGGATTTTTTCCGGGGGATGCTGCTATGTAATGATGCGGTGCTGGAGGGGAAAGAAAGGCTGGGGGACCCTACGGAGCTTGCCCTGCTGGAATTTGGAAAAAAGCATGGGTGGAAAAAGCAGGTTCTGGAAAGACAATATCCCAGAACCGGGGAACTGCCCTTTGATTCCAACAGAAAGCGGATGACAACCTGCCATGGAAATATTTCCTATACCAAGGGGGCACCGGATGAGGTGTTGAAGCGCTGTAGCGCCTTGATGCGGGAGGACGGCAGATATTATCCGCTGACCGAGCGGGAGAGAAAACAGATTGGACGGAGGATGGAGGAAATGGCAGGGGATGCCCTGCGGATGCTGGCGGTTGCCCGAGGAGGCGGGGAAAAGGCAGGCGGAGAAATCAGGGAGGAGAGGCTTGTCTTTCTGGGCATTGTGGGGATGCGGGACCCGGCGAGGGCGGAGGTGCCCGCAGCGGTGGCAGAGTTTAAGCTTGCCGGGGTAAAGACGGTGATGATTACCGGAGATTATGGGGATACGGCATTTGCCATTGGCAGACAGCTTGGAATTGCCTGGGAAAAGAAGCAGTGCATGACCGGGGAAGAACTGGCGGCACTTTCGGAAAAGGAGGCAGGAGAAAGGCTTTCGGATGTCAGGATTTTCGCCCGGGTATCTCCGGCACAGAAGGTACAGATTGTAGAGAATTTTCAGAAGCAGGGCGAGATTGTGGCGATGACCGGGGACGGGGTCAACGATGCACCGTCTTTGAAGAAGGCGGATATCGGAATTGCCATGGGGCAGGCGGGAACGGATGTTGCAAGACAGGCGGCGGATATGGTGCTGGCGGACGATAATTTTGCCACCATCAAAAAGGCAATTGAGGAGGGAAGAGGAGTATATGAGAATATCAGGAAGTCCATTATTTTCCTGCTGTCCTCCAATCTGGGAGAAATCATTACCATGTTTGCTGCAGTGCTCTGCGGACTGGCAGCCCCTTTAAAATCCAGCCATATTTTATGGATCAACCTGATTACGGATTCCCTCCCCGCTCTGGCACTGGGGGTGGATTTGAATGACGGAGCGGCGCTGATGCGTCAGAAACCCAGAAAGGCACAGGAAAGCCTTTTCTCCAGAGGGGGGCTTTCCTGTACATTGTTTTATGGCTGCTTAATCGGGCTTATCAGTCTGGCTGCCTTTCTGATGGGCCCCTGTATGCTGCTGCACGCCAGAGGAGAGGGGATTCATCTGGAAAGCCTGAGCCTGCTCTTGAGGCGGGAGGAGATTTTAACCAGAGCCCAGACCTATGCCTTTACTGTCCTTGGCATGTCCCAGTTGTATCATGCGGTGGGGATGCGGGATGTGCAATGCTCTGTCCTTCGTATGAACCATCTGGAAAATGTCTGGATGATTTTTGCCTGTGTCTTTGGCTTCCTGCTGCAGTTTGCAGTAACAGAGGTTCCTTTATTGGTGGGGTGGTTTGGCACCGCTTCCCTTTCCGGCAGGGAGTGGCTGTATCTCAGTGTACTGGCGGCTTCTCCTCTTTTTGCCCATGAGATAATTGCCCTGTTTTTTTCTTCACCCGGGAAAGGGCGGCATTGATAAGCTGCATGGCATTTTCCGGAATAGAAGGCGAGGAAGAATCGCCAAAGCCCTGAAAGGTAGCGCTCAGCTCCAGAAAAGTACTTTCTCCCATCATGGCAAGCATGGATTTTTTCAGGCGCATGCCGGTCATGGAAAAAAGGGCATCAGAAAGAATTTGAAAGGCTTCTTCATTTTCCGAGAGGTCGTTTATGGTATCGCAGACGGAATAGTGCTCCGGGGAGAAGGCAAGGGGGATTTCTGTCACACCTTCCCTGTCAGCTTCCTTCTCAAACCAGTTGGTGACACCCTCCCTGTCGTCCTCTTCCCGGGGAAGGGTGTAGATTTCCGGCTCTTCTGATACCCGTTCAAGGGTGATGGTATCCAGACAGTTGTCCGGCGTCCTTGCGGTGAAGGAATGAAGTCCTTCTGTCAGAGGAATATTTTCAAAGCAGAATACGGGACCGCCGTGCAGGATGGCAACCGGGGCGCCGTCCAGAAAAAGGGAAACACAGGGCTGATTGGAGTAAACCCGGATGGTGACGGCTTCTCCGGCGCGTTTTGCGTAACGTCTGCCTGCAAGGTGTACAAAGGGTATTCTGCTCCAATAGGCTTTGTAAAGGAAAAAGGCATCCTTTTTGATTCGCCTGTCCATGGTGACAAGTCCTTTGTTGTTTCTGCCGGCAGTGCCGCCTTCATTTCTTGCGGCACAGCCGAAATCAAAGAGATTCCAGACATAGGTTGCCCAGAGATAGGGGCGTTCCATGAGGATTTCTGCCATATGCTCATGGTAGGCGGTCTGGTAGCCTTCGGAATAATCCCGGCATCTGGGGCTGGCGCTCTGGTAAGTCAGAATACCCTCTGCCCCGTATTCGGAGAGCCCAAGACAGATGGCAGGATATTTTTCATGGAAGGTATCCAGCCATTTTTCATTGTTTTCCATACGGCCCCCATACCAGCCGAAATAATGGTTGTAGGCTTCCACGTCTGTAATTCCGTGCAATGGGCTGTCCATGGGAAGCATGCTGACATGTGCCATGGTAGTCAGACGGTCCGGGTCAAGCTTTTTTACAAGGCTGTTTAAAGCCTGATGATTTTCTACGAGATTCGGTTTGCTTCCGCCGATGGTAATTTCGTTGGAAAGTCCCCAGAAACAGATGGAAGGGTGGTTGATATTCTGCAAAATCAGCTCCTGCATCTGCTGCATGGCATTTTCATGGGCTTTCGGGTCATCGCTCTGGCGGCTGATATAGGGAATTTCCGCCCAGACAATAAAGCCGTATTCATCACAGGCATTGTAAAAGTCCTCGCTGTGCTGATAGTGGGCAAGCCTCACCGTATTGGCGCCAAGCTCCGCAATCAGGGCGGCGTCTGCGTAATGCTGTTCTCTGGAAAGGGCATTTCCCTGCCATAGGAAATCCTGATGGCGGGAAACACCACGAAGCATCACAGGCTTTCCATTTAAACAAAATCCCAGTCTGGAATCTACGGAAAAGCTGCGGATACCAAAGGTGGTGGAAATTTCGTCCACAACTTCATTCCGATAGACGAGGGCAGCCCTGCAGTGATACAGATAGGGATTTTCCACACCCTGCCAGAGAACCGGCTCCGGCAGCAGAATTTCCGTATCCGGGTTATCCGCCGGACGCCAGCTTTCCGCAACACATAGACCGGACTGGTCAACAATACAGTAACGGATAGTATAGTCGGCAGATGCCGGTGTGATTTGGCTGTGCAGGGAAAGCTTTGCCAGTTTTTCTGCCGGGAGGGAGGTTCGTACCCGGAGACTGCTTTCTCCAAAGGAGCCTGTTGCAAAATGAACAGGGGGCAGGATGAGAAGCCGGGCACCCCGGTACAGGCCGCCATAAAAGGTAAAATCAGCCATCTGTGGGTAGATATTGCTTTGATTCTCGTTGCTGACTGCGATAGTCAGCCTGTTCCGGGCGGTATTTTCAGAAGGACGGAAAAGCTGTTTTGTCAAATCCACAGAGAAGGAGGAAAATCCGCCTTCGTGGGAGCCGATTTCTTCCCCGTTTAAAAAGACCCGGGCAGAAAGGGCTGCGGCGGGAATTTCCAGAATAACCTTCTCTCCGGGCTGCAGCTTTGGGCTGGAAAAGGTTTTGGTATAATAATAAGTGCCCCGGGCGTAGCCGTTTTTACCATCCATACCGTCGATGCTGTTCCAGGTATGGGGAAGGGTAACGATTTCCCCGGAGCTGTTGTCTTTGGAAAAGTACCAGTCATTGTTAAAATCAATTATTTTTCGCATGATAATCTCCATTCCGCAGGCATTCTTTTGCCGCTGGTTTCCATTCTTTGCACATCACTTCTTCCGTTCTTTTTAGTATGTCCGGTTTTGAACAGGGTATTTACGGGGAAGAAAAATTTCGGTACAATAAAAATGGAATAGGGGAAGAGGAGGACAAAACATGAAACTGATAGATGCACATATTCATATCTGTGAAAATTTAAACGGGTTTGGTTCCAGAGGAGAGCTGCGCTGTATCGGTGGGGGCTTTGTACAGTATGCGGATGGCAGCAGCTTCCAGATGTTCCCTCCGGAACTGGGAGAAACGGGAATCAGTCCCGAAGCAGTGATGGGAGCAATGGACAGGGCGGGAATTGAAAAGGCGGTTATTTTACAGGGAAATTTTATAGGCCCCCAGAATCTGTATACCTGGGACGCTCTGCAGAAATACCCGGAGCGTTTTACCGGAGCGGCATGCTATGACCCTTTTTGCAGGAAGAGCGGGGAGGTAAGGAAGCATTTATTTGAGAATCTTGGCTTTAAAATTGTAAAGTTTGAAGTAAGTGACGGTAGCGGCCTGATGAGCTACCACAGAGAGTTTCCGCTGAATGGGGAAATGATGGAGGAAGCAATGGAATATGCGGAGGCGCATGGAATTACCGCAGTCTTTGATATTGGCAGAAGAGGCGGGTGCTGCTGGCAGCCCTATGCACTGGCAGAACTGATAAAACGGCATAAAAATATGCAGTTTGTTGTATGTCATCTTCTGGCACCCCAGGGAAGAAGCTATGAAAATGAATGGCGGGATGCCATGAGGGCTTTGAATCAGGAAAACGTGGTATTTGATTTGGCGAGCCTGCCCCATAACCAGAAGCCGGAGCCGTACCCCTACCCCACAGCGGTCTGGTTTATCAAAGAAGCAATTCAGATACTGGGACAGGACAGGCTGATGTGGGGAAGTGATTTGCCCAGCAATCTGTGCAGGGATACCTATACCCACCTGTATGATTACATTTTAAACAGCTCAGAACTGACAGAAAAGGAGAAGGAAAGTATTCTGGGAAAGACAGCAGAGCGCATCTATTTCGGACATTGATTCAGCGGATTAACTGAGCCGGTATTCAGAGGGTGTCATTCCGGTACGTTTTTTAAAGGCACTGCAGAAGACACTTTCGCTGGCAAAGCCTGTGTGGAAGCAGATATATTTTACGGAGGCGGAGGAGTTCTTTAAAAGGTATTTTGCGGTGTTGATGCGGATATTTAACAGGTATTCGTGAGGAGTAAAGCCGGTTTCCTTCTGAAAGGTGCGGATAAAATGATAGGGACTTAAAGCCGCCCGGCCGGACAGGGTTTCCACAGACAGCTTTTCTGAAAAATGCTCATTGATATAGGCGATGGTTTCTTCCATGGAGCTGCCGCTTTCCGGGGTACGGACGGCGGACGGTGCATAGAGCAGAAAGGAAGAGAGAATGTCCGTCAGATATTTGGAGAAAAGCGGTTCCTTTGGGGGCATGTTTTCAGCAAAGCATCGGTAGAGAGCCAGCAGCTTGGAAAATGCCGGCTGTATGTCTGTTAGAGTGATGACGTTTCCTGACTGGGAAGTAATCAGCTGAAACCATTTCGTGGCAAGAGGGCCGTCAAAATGGCACCAGTATACCTCACAGTCTGTCAGGGCAGAGTAGGAGTGGGGATTGTAACAATCTAAAAGAAGAAAGGTTCCTGCATCTGCAGAGAAGGTTTCAGAGGACAGAGTCACGGACATCTGTCCTTTTTGAATGTAAAGAACCAGAAAACTGTCATAGGAATCCCGGTGGAGGGAATAGCCCTTTTCATAAAAAAAGTGTCCTGTATAGAGGGGATAGAAAAAGGTTTCCCTGGCGGTGAGGCTGGGGACGTAGATAAAATAATCCGATTCCGGTGCAATCAGTTTTTCGCAGGATTTCATAATAAAATAACTCCCTTCTTCCTGTAATAAGTTCATTCTATGCTGATTTTTCAGAATGTGCAAGAGAGAACGGAATAGAAAAAATAAAAATAAAAAAAGCAAAAAATCTAAATGAAACAGCAAAGAGGAGAAATGTAAAAAGGGATGGGATGAGGTAAAATGAGTTTCCAAGAGTGGAACAAGGAGGAATATGGGAAAGATGGCAGAGGCAGAAAAAAAAATAAGGGTATGGGAGGAAGAGGTGATTTTCCCCACCTATGAAATCGGGGAGCCGGAAAAGAATCCTGTTTTTCTGGAAAAAAGGGTTTATCAGGGAAGCTGCGGAAAGGTATATCCCTATCCTACGGTGGAAAAAATCAGCGATGAGAAAAAGAATAAGGCGTACAGGGCGGTTTATCTGGAAAATGAATATTTGAAAATCATGGTACTGCCGGAGCTTGGCGGAAGGATTCAGAGAGCATATGATAAGACAAACGGCTATGACTTTGTTTATTTTAACCGGGTTGTAAAGCCGGCGCTTGTGGGACTGACAGGTCCCTGGATTTCCGGGGGGATCGAATTTAACTGGCCCCAGCATCACAGACCGACTACCTTCTCCCCGGTGGATTATCTTTGCGGCGGGGGAGAGGATGGCAGTGTTTATGTGCTGTGCCATGATGTGGACCAGATGTACGGCACAAAGGGACTGACGAAAATAGCGTTGTATCCCGGAAAAGCCTATGTGGAAATTACAGGACAGCTATACAACAGAACTTCGCTGCCTCAGACCTTCCTCTGGTGGGCAAACCCGGCTATGTCGGTGAATGACAATACCTATTCGGTATTTCCGCCGGATGTCCATGCGGTTATGGACCACGGAAAGAGGGATGTTTCCCGTTTCCCTATTGCAACGGGTGTTTATTATAAGAAGGATTACAGTGAGGGTGTGGATATTTCCCGCTATAAGAATATCCCGGTGCCGACCTCCTATATGGCTGAAAAATCAAAGTATGACTTTGTAGGAGGCTATGACGAGGGAAAGCAGGCGGGTATTCTGCATGTGGCAGACCATCATATTTCTCCCGGCAAGAAACAGTGGACCTGGGGCTGCGGGGATTTTGGAAAGGCATGGGACAGAAATCTGACGGATGAGGACGGTCCCTATATCGAACTGATGACAGGGGTCTATACGGATAACCAGCCTGATTTTACCTGGCTGAAGCCCTTTGAGGAAAAGACCTTCAAACAGTATTTTATGCCTTATAAGGCAGTGGGAATGGTAAAAAATGCAACGAAGGAAGCAGCACTGAAGCTGGATTTTTCAGAAGGAGCAGTGGAGCTTGCTGTTTATACCACGGCTGTCTATGAGGGGGCGGAAATTGTGCTGCGCTATCAGGGACAGGAGGTGGCGCGGATTCACAGGGATTTGTCCCCGGAAAAGCCTTATACAGACTGTTTCTCCCTGAAAGAAATACAGGAAAAGCTTGGGGAAAAGGGGGAACTTACAGAGTGGAAGTTCAGGGCTTCTGTCTGGTATCAGGATAACTGTCTTGTCAGCTACCAGCCGGAAAAGCCGGAAATTCCAAAGCTTCCTGAGCCTGCAAAGGCGGCATTGGAGCCGGAGCAGATAAGAACCAATGAGGAATTGTACCTGACAGGGCTTCATATTGAACAGTACAGACATGCCACCTATCTGCCTGACCCCTATTATCTGGAGGGGTTAAAGCGTGACCCTATGGACAGCAGAATTAATACGGCTTATGGTGAACTTCTGATGCGGAGAGGAAATTTTAAAGAGGCGGAAAAGTATTTCAGGACAGCCATAAAGCGGCTGACGGAGAAAAATCCCAATCCTTATAACAGTGAAAGCTATTATCTTCTGGGACTTTGTCTGCTGTATCAGGCAGGGCTTTGTCCCGGGGAGCAGAATGAAGAACTCAGGCAGCAGGCTTATGACGCCTTTTATAAGGCGACATGGAGCAGTGAGCAGCAGGAAAAGTGTTATTATTATCTGGCGGCAATGGATGCAGGACAGGGCGACTGGGAAAAGGCGCTGGAAATGGTTGAGAAGGCACTGGTTAAGAATGCACATAATGTAAAAGCGCGGGGCTTAAAAGGGTATCTGCTGCGAAAACTAGGCATGCTTCAGGCAGCGGAAAAGTGGAATCAGGAAAGCCTGAAGCTGGATGCCTTTGATTTTGTGTCGGGATATGAACAGGCACTTTGCAGGAAATCGGAGGAGGAAAAGCGGAATCTGTCCGGAAAGATGCGGGATTTTGCGGATAATTATCTGATGACAGCGAGAGATTACGCAGAGTTCGGAGCCTATGAGGAAGCAATTCAGATTCTGGAGGGCTGTAAACAGAACTCGCCGCTTCTGAAATATTATGAGGTGTATTATCTGTTCTGCTCTGAAAAGAAGGGATGCGGAGCGGAACCTGAGGCACAAAGCCTGATAGGAGAACAGAAGCAGGGCAGACAGAGGATACAGAAACTGCTTCAGGAGGCGGAGGCAGCCAGCCCGGATTACTGTTTCCCGAATAAATTGGAGGATATTGCGGTACTTTCCTTTGCGGCAGAATCAGGAAGCTGTCCCATGGCGATGTATTATCTGGGCTGTCTTTTCTATGATAAGCTCCAATGGAAGAGGGCTTTGGATTTATGGGAAGGAGCGGAAGAGAAAATTCCTGCGTTCCCTACAGTTCACAGAAATCTGGCACTGGCTTATTACAATAAGTGCAATGAGCCGGAGAAGGCAAGGGAGGAGCTGGAGGAGGCGTTTAGGTTAAATCCTGAGGATGTCAGAATTTTTCTGGAACTGGACCAGCTTTATAAGAAGCTGGGAAGAAGCTTTGCGGAGCGGCTGGAAAGGTATGAAGCCTATGGAAAGGCTATTGAGAGCCGGGACGATTTGTATGTGGAGTATATCACACTGTTAAATATGACCGGACAGTATGAGCGGGCATATACTTGCATGATGCAGCACCATTTCCATCCCTGGGAGGGCGGAGAAGGAAAGATTACCACCCAGTACACCCTCTGCCTTTTGGAACTGGCAAGGAAAGCTCTTTCAGAAAATGCCCCCAAAGAGGCAGAAAAGCTGTTGCAGCAGGCGCTTTCCTATCCGGAAAATCTGGGCGAGGGAAAGCTGGAGGGCTGCAAGGATAATCATCTGTATTATTATCTTGGGACTGCCTGCCAGATGCAGGGAAGACAGGAAGAAGCGGATAAATACTTTGAACGTGCCACCATCGGAACGGATGAACCGGCAGGAGCCATGTATTATAATGACCAGCCTGCGGATATGATTCTGTATCAGGGACTGGCATATCAGAAGCTTGGAAGGAAAGGCAATGCCAATGCCCGGTTCTATCGTCTGATTGATTACGGCGAGAAGCATCTGGAGGATGAGGTAAAAACAGAGTATTTCGCAGTTTCCCTGCCGGATTTCCTGATTTTTGAGGATGATTTGACCCGGAAGAACAGGGCCCACTGCTACTACCTGATGGGACTGGGTTATCTGGGACTTGGTGAACAGGAGAAGGCAGGACGGTATCTGGAGAAGGCTTTGGAACTGGAACCTTCCCATATGATGGCACATATGTATAGAAAATAAAATGATAATTTATTGTTGACAAAATTTATATTTATGTTAATATACTTATAAAGCATAACAATTTCTTTCGCATATAGGAAAAACAAATCAAACATTCTGACGTTCCTTAGAAAATCTATGCTTTTATACAATGAAAAACAATTGAAAAAGCAGAAGATTTTCTGGGAAATGTCGGTGATTATATATTCCTGATTTCTATTTCAAAAAATCTCCTGCGAAGAACAGGAGGAAACATGAAAATATTTTCACTTAAGTATGACGATGTTTTCAGGGAGGTTATGTCTTATGAAGGTATCAGGAAGCAGCTGATTAGCGATGTGACGGGGATTCCGTTGGAAAAAATCAAAACGGCCACTCTGGAAAGTCCTTTTCTCTGGAAGAGATACCGCTATCAGAAACAGGGGATTCTGGATGTGCTGGTGACGCTGGATAACGGAACCAGAATTGACATTGAATTACAGGTACATATTCAGAAAGCATGGCTGAAGCGGAAGGTATTTTATCTGGCGCAGATGTATACGGAAGGGCTGAAAATCGGGCAGGACTACGAAAGACTGCAGAAGTGTATCAGCATCAGTATTTTGGACTTTACCTTATTTGAGGGAGAAAAGTATCACTGGAAGTATGGACTGCGGGAGGAACAGGGAGAGGGAATCATTGACCTGCTGGAAATACATGTGATTGAGTTAAATAAAGAACTGACAGGCAGCGGAGCGTTGGAGGAATGGATAGAACTGTTCCGTGCAGCTACAATGGAGGAATTGGATATGTTAAAGGCGCAAACGGTAAATGTGGGGATTCTGGATGCAATAGAAGTGGTGAGAAAAATGAATCTGGGGAAGAAGCTGAGATGGACTTATGAGGCACGATTGAAAGCGAAGCGTGACAGAAAAGCGGAGGATGACTATGTCCGGGATGAAGGGCGCGCTGAAGGGCGCATTGAGGGACAGATGGAGGGGCTTGTTCAGGGACGTGCCGAAGGGCAGGAACAGTTGGCACAGTTAATAGTGCGGATGAGTGAAAACGGGGAAGCAGGGCAGCTGGAAAGGCTTTCTGATGCAAAATTCAGAAATGAAATGCTTCAAAAATATGGGTTAAGCTGATTCCGGTCAAATAAAATCTTTCCCCCTCCTGCAAACTATGTTATAATGGATAAAACCCGTGCACACGGGGAGGCGAAGCCTTGCCGGTGTGAGTACTGCTGGAAGAATGTGTGCAGAAATGGAGATTAAAATGGATAAGATTATTTTGACCGGTGACAGACCGACCGGAAGACTTCATGTGGGACATTATGCAGGCTCTCTCAGAAGAAGAGTGGAACTGCAGAATTCCGGTGAATATAAGAAAACTTTTATTATGATTGCGGATGCACAGGCGCTGACGGACAATATTGAAAATCCGGAAAAGGTGCGCCAGAATATTATTGAGGTGGCTCTGGATTACATGTCCTGTGGGCTTGACCCGGCGAAGGCAACTATTTTTATTCAGTCCCAGATTTCAGAACTGTGCGAACTGACTTTTTACTATATGGATTTGGTGACTGTGGCAAGACTGCAGAGAAATCCTACGGTAAAGAGTGAAATCCAGATGCGTAATTTTGAGGCAAGTATCCCGGTTGGATTTTTCACCTATCCAATCAGTCAGGCATCTGATATTACGGCATTTAAGGCAACAACAGTACCGGTAGGCGGGGACCAGCTTCCCATGATTGAGCAGACCAGAGAAATTGTACATAAATTTAATACGGTATATGCCCCTGTTCTGGTAGAACCGACAGCACTTTTGCCGGAGAATGAAGCCTGTCAGAGATTGCCCGGTATTGACGGAAAGGCAAAAATGAGTAAATCCCTTGGAAACTGTATCTATCTGGCAGACAGCGCGGATGAGGTAAGAACCAAGATTATGAGCATGTATACCGATCCGCTGCATTTACAGGTCAGCGACCCGGGACATCTGGAAGGAAATACCGTATTTACTTATCTGGATGCCTTCTGCAAACAGGAGCATTTTGACAGATATCTGCCTGATTATGCAAATCTGGATGAATTGAAGGCACATTATCAGCGCGGCGGTCTGGGAGATGTAAAGGTAAAGAAGTTCTTAAACCAGATAATGCAGGAGACACTGGAGCCTATCAGAAACCGCAGAAAGGAACTGGAAAAGGATATTCCGGCGGTTTATGAGATTTTGAAAAAGGGCAGCGATGAAGCGCGTGAGGTAGCAGCCCAGACCCTTTCCGAAGTAAAGAGTGCCATGAAAATCAATTACTTCGAGGATGAGGAACTGATTCGGATGCAGAGTGAGAAGTATGAAGGATAAAATCCGAAAACAGGACAAAAAAGGATAATAACAGGATTCCCCTTGAGTAGACAGGGCAGGCAGCCAGGTTTACTTAAGGGGAATTTTTTCATCCCGGAAAATACTGAACTTCTTATTGCAATTCAGCAATTTTCCGGATAAAGTTGTGTAAAAGAGAGGAACGTAGTGTGAAAAATATGCCTGATAGCATATTTTTCGCACGGCTATTTGTGCCGCAGGTGTCACAAAGTAGCTTTTTATCGCAGAACTGAATCTGAAATTCAGTTCGCGATTCCTTCGGCAAAGGGATGCCTGCGGAATGGAGATTAGTGTGAAAAATAGAATTTTGCGCAGAAATGAGGATGAAAATGGAGGGTGTTGGAAAATGAAGGAAATCATAATCAGGGAAGTCAGAATAAATCATTTAAAAAATGCCATGGGAACAGGAAAAAAGATTTCAGTCAGCTGGAAGCTGGATGGAACAGGCAGGAATATCCGGCAGCGGGCATACAGGCTAAGACTGGCAGCAGAAGGAGAACAGAGCTGGTTTTATGAAAGCGGCTGGGTGGAGGGTGAAAAATCTGTGGCGGTCAGGCTGCCGGTGGAAGAACTTTTGGAATCCTGCACAAAATATATAGTAGAGGTACAGGTACAGGCAGAGAGCCGGAATGTAGCGGAAACAGGCGTCGGAGTGGAAGCAAAGAGCCGGAAGGCAGCGGAAGCAGACGGGGAGAGGAAAGAAAGCGAGTGGGCGGCAGCAACCTTCGTGACAGGGATTCTGAAGAAAGAGGAATGGCAGGCATCCTTTATTACCGGGGAAACTCCTGAGGAAAAGGATAAATCCGGCAGTACACAGCTGGAAAAGGAAATTTTTCTTGCAGAAGAAGTAAAGCAGGCTTATGCGTGTACTACAGCGCTGGGGTTGTATCATTTCTATTGTAATGGAGAAAAGGCAGGGGAGGATGAACTGACTCCGGGCTGGACTTCCTATCAGAAGCATCTTTGTTATCAGACCTATGATGTGAGCAGGTTGTTAAAAAAAGGAAAAAATACGGTATCTGCGCTGGTGGGAGCCGGCTGGTATAAGGGAAAAATGGGCTTTCTGCATCTGCGGAACAATTACGGGGAAAGGGCGGCATTTTTGATGCAGCTTACCGTTGTTTATGAAAGCGGCAGGAAAGAGGTATTTGTGACAGATACTACCTGGCAGGGGGCAGAAGGCCCGGTTGTTTTTTCGGAAATTTATGATGGAGAAATTTATGATGCCTCAAAGGAGGAGCCTGTCTGGAACAGAGAAGTAGAGAGCATTGATTTTCCCTGTGAAAGTCTGACTCCACAGCCGGGATGCCGGGTACAGGTAATGGAAAAAATCCCCGCACAGCGGATTTTTATAACACCCAAAGGGGAAAGAGTAATTGATTTCGGACAGAATCTGACAGGCTGGATAGAAACAAAAACAGATGGAAAACCGGGGGAAGAACTGCATCTGCGCTGCTTTGAAACTCTGGATGCAGAGGGAAATGTTTATACGGCGAATCTGCGGACAGCAAAACAGGAAATCCGGTATCTCTGTAATGGGAAAAAAGCGGTATATCACCCGAATTTTACCTTTCAGGGTTTCCGGTATGCTGTAATAGATAGTTTTCCGGGCGGAGAGCCGAAAACGGAGAATTTCACAGCCCTTGTTTTATACTCTGAAATGGAACATACAGGGGAATTTTCCTGTTCAGAGCCTCTTGCCAATCAATTACAGCATAATATTCTCTGGGGGATGAAGGGGAATTTTGTGGATATTCCCACAGACTGTCCTCAGCGGGACGAGCGGATGGGATGGACAGGAGATGCCCAGATTTTCTGCCGGACGGCCTGTTTTCTGATGAATACCTATGCGTTTTTTGAAAAATGGCTGCGGGATGTGGCTGCTGACCAGACCCCGGAGGGCGGTGTACCCCATGTGGTGCCGGATATTATCAGCGGGAAGGAAAGCAGTGACTGGCTGTTATCCCAGGGGACACATTCCGCAGCGGCATGGGCGGATGTGGCGGTTATCAACCCCTGGACAATGTATCTGGTGTATGGGGATACGCAGATACTGGAAGAGCAATACGAGAGTATGAAAAAGTGGATTGATTTCATGAAAAATCATGCCGTGGATTATATCTGGAATTACAGGCTGCAGTTTGGCGACTGGGTGGCGCTGGATGCAGAGGAGGGCAGTTATCTGGGAGCAACGCCCAATGACCTTACCTGTACGGCATATTTTGCCTTTTCCACAGGGCTTTTTGTAAAAATATGTGAGATTTTGGGAAAGGAGCAGGAAGCGGAAGAATATCGCGCTCTTTATCAGAAAATCCGGGAAAAATTTCAGAAAACATTTTTCACGGCAGAGGGAGATATGACCGCACAGACCCAGACCGCGCATATTCTGGCACTTCATTTTGAACTGGTGCCGGAGAAATTCCGGGAAAAAACGGCAAGGCGTCTGACAGAGCTTCTGGCAGAAAGAGGCGGGCATCTGGTAACAGGATTTGTGGGCACACCTTATTTCTGCCATGCACTCAGCAAAAACGGATATGTGGATGAAGCCTATGATTTGCTGTTAAGGGAGGATTTCCCTTCCTGGCTGTATCAGGTAAAGCAGGGAGCCACGACTGTCTGGGAGCATTGGGACGGGTTAAAGCCGGACGGAAGTATGTGGAGCCCGGATATGAATTCCTTTAATCATTATGCCTATGGGGCGGTGGGGGACTGGCTGTACCGGGTGGTTCTGGGAATGGAAACAGATGAAAGGAAATCCGGGTATGCACTCAGTAAAATCAGTCCGAGAACAGGAAAGCGTCTGGAATGGGCAAAGGGAAGTTATGAGAGCACCTATGGAAAACTGGCGGTAGAATGGAAACGGGAGAGAACCGCCGGACAGGGCGATAGAATAGTTTTGCTTCTGACAGTACCCGCCAATACCACAGCCCGGATTTATCTGGAGCCGGAGGCGGAAGAACCTGTTGCAGCGGGGCTGGCTTTTCAGAAGAGGGACGGTTCATTTACCGCAGAGGCAGGTTCCGGTATCTGGGAGATAACCTATTATAAACAGGAATAAAGGTATGTATAATTTTTCTCCGGCAGGGCAGACTACCTGAAAAAGGGAAGCCCTGTGTACGCAGAAAGCGTGTATGGAAATGGAGAAAAAGATGGAAAAGAATCAGAGAATCGGCAGAGCCAGCATGCAGCCTGCCAAACCGGTATATATTCTGGGAAGCAGCAGTATTGTGGGAACGAAAGAGGGACAAGGCCCTTTGGGGCTTCTGTTTGACATGGTTGGTTCGGATGATATGTTTGGCTGTAAGACATGGGAGGAGGCAGAGAGCAATCTGCAGAAGGATGCTGTCTATCTGGCATTGGAAAAGGCGGGAAAAAAGGCAGAGGATATTTCCCTGATGTTTGCGGGGGATTTGCTGGGGCAGTCTATTGCCACATCATTTGGTATTGCATCCTATCAGATACCACTATTTGGAGTATATGGCGCCTGTTCTACCTGTGGAGAGTCATTGACTCTGGGAGTCATCAGTATTGCCGGAGGCTTTGCCGAAACAGCAGTCTGCGTTACCTCCAGCCATTTTGCCAGCGCAGAAAAGGAATTTCGCTTCCCATTGGATTACGGAAGCCAGAGACCGCTTTCTGCTACATGGACAGTCACGGGAAGCGGCGCCTTTGTTCTGGGTAGTGAGCAGGAAGCAGAAAACTGTAAGGTTGCAAGACCCAGGGCAAAAATAACGGGGCTTACCGTGGGGATGATTGTGGATTATGGATTAAAGGATTCCATGAATATGGGGGCATGTATGGCTCCTGCAGCAGCCTCCACACTGGAGAGACACTTTATTGACTTTAACAGTCAGCCGGAGGATTATGATAAAATCATCACGGGAGATTTGGGAAAAGTAGGGCAGAAGGTGCTGTTTGATTTGATGAAGGAAAAGAATTTTGATATTTCCGAACAGCACATGGATTGCGGGATGGAAATTTTTGATGAGGCAACCCAGGATACCCATGCAGGAGGAAGCGGCTGCGGCTGCAGTGCGGTTACTCTTTCTGCCTATATTTTAAAACAGCTGGAGGAGCATAACTGGAAAAAGGTGCTTTTTATGCCGACAGGAGCACTTTTAAGTAAGACAAGCTTCAATGAAGGAAAAAGTGTACCGGGAATTGCGCACGCGTTGGTGCTGGAAAGTCCGGTATTGTGAAATGAGCCGGGCCACTGTTTTGTGACCCGGTTCATGATTGCTCTGCAAAGGGATAAGAATCCCGATAGCTGGAAGACTATACGGTACCGGTGATGACAAGAGTACTGATGCCGGGCTGAATCGTGTAGGCACCGGTAACAGAATCCTGGGTATAGGTGGCTGCCGGAACGGTAATCTGTCCGGGAACTGTGGAGAACACACCGGTGAGATTGTTATAGGTGTAATTGGTGGGCGATGTCCATACAGTACCGTTAAAGGATACGGTAATCGGATTCAAAACCGGATTGAAGGTATCGGCTACAACAACGTTGTCGTTTACAGTAGCAGCCGTGTTGCCGGAGTTTTGGATAATAAAGGTGTAGGTGAGCTGTCCATTTTCCGTAACGGTGGTAGGCGACAGGGATTTGCTGATGCTTAACAGCGCGGTGTCTGTGGCTGTGACCGTGGCAGAAGCCTGTAAGTCCGTGGTAAGACCGTTTCCTGATACCGTAGCAGTATTTCTAATGACAGAGCCACTTGCATAGGGAGCAAAACGGTTCAGCTTTACTTCATAAATCAGCGTGGCATTGCCTCCGGCTGGAATATTAATGCCTGTGATGCGAAGAGGTGGTCCTGCAACGGTCGCGGGGGCAGTCTGCAGTACACCGTTTACATAGTAGCGGATAGAGCCTTCTACGAAATCGGTAGGGTAGACGGGGGTGGGAAAAGTGGAGATTTCTCCTAAATTGTCAGTCACAGTCATGTCAGTAAAGGCGATGGTGCCGGTGTTGACAATGCTTAAGATATAAGTGAGGCTGCTGCCCTGTGTATAGCTGTTTGAGAGAGCTGTTTTTGTAGCAGACAGAACTTCCAGCAGTTCGCCGGTGGTGATGTTGGAAGTAGTAGTGTTGCCATTGTAGGATAGTGTTGCCTGATTGTAAAAGGTTGCCATGTGTTCCTCCTGAAAAAAGTATTGGAATAATTCATTTTTATTCTCCATATACTATATGTTTCAGGAGGAAGAATGTGAAAAAATATGCTTATCCCAGATATGCCTGTAAAAGAGCCAGTGTGGCGGCAGCACCCTCTTTGTGGGAACGCTCATAACCGTGGGAAGCGTAAACTCCGGGACCAATCAGACCGTGGCGGGCATCCGTACCTGCAGACAGGGCAGCATCCGCATCGGAACCGTAAAAGGGGTAGACATCCGTTGCGTAGGCGATGTTATTTTTCTTTGCTGCTTCTACCAGCCCCCTTACCACATCATAGTGATAGGGACCGTGCCCGTCCTTGACACAGATGGAAACCTGATGTTCCGTACATTCCAGCCCTTCGCCCACACAGCCCATATCAATGGAAAGAAGCTCTTCCACATCATCAGGAACAGAGCCGCAGGCGCCGTGTCCGGTTTCCTCGAATACCGTGATATGCTGGTAAACCTTACGGGAGGGAGTAATGTTTTCCTCTTTCAGATATTTTGCGTAAGCTAACAGGATAGCAGTGCTGAGTTTGTCGTCCAGAAAACGGCTTTTGATGTAGCCGGATTCGGTAATTCTTGTTCTGGGTTCCAGACAGACAAAGGAACCGTTGGCAATGCCAAGGGCAAGCACCTCTTCTTTTGAGGAAACATTTGCGTCCAGAAGCACTTCTACGGAGTCAAAGGTACGTTCTTCCTTCTGATAATCTGCGTTGACATGGAGAGAAGCATCCTGCAGCTGTACCGTACCCTCGTAAATTCTGCCATCCAGCGTGTAAACCCGGCAGTTTTCCGTTTCAACATTATTGGCATTCAAGCCGCCGACCCTTGTCAGGCGCAGTCTGCCGTTGCTCTTGATTTCAGCAACCATGGCACCCAGAGTATCTACATGGGCCATGGTTAAAACAGCGTTGCCGCTCCCGCCTAAATCTACGAGAACCCCGCCTTTTTTGGTTTTGACCGGCTGATAGCCAAGACGGGTGTATTCTTCCAGCAGATAATCGGTAACTTTACCGGTAAAGCCGGAAGGACTGTCGATGGAAAGAAGCTTCTGAAGCTGTTCCATCATGTAATTCATATCCATATCGTTCATATTAATCTCCATTTCTGCAGGCATTCCTTTGCCGAAGGAATCGCGAACTGAATTTCAGATTCAGTTCTGCGATAATGGCTACTTTGTGACGCCTGCGGCACAAATAGCCGTGTGAAAAATATGCTATCAGGGTCAAAAGGTCTGAACTCACATGAGCTCGCTCATAAGTGGGTGAAAGACCTTGGAACCCTGATATCATTATTATTGTACACAGATTTGAGGGAATTGCAAGTTGGGGCTTAAAGCGAAGAGGATAGCTTAAAGCGAAGAGGATAGCTTAAAGCGAAGAGGATAGCTTAAAGCGAAGAGGATAGCTTAAAGCGAAGAGGATAGCTTAAAGCGAAAAGGATAGCTTAAAGCGAAAAGGACAACTTAAGCAAAAGCAAGGTGAAGCCATATAAAATAACCAGAAAAATCAGGTTATAAGCAGTAAAGGTTTTCAAGTATTTTCCCTTCCGGGCAAAGGAACAGTTTCCGTAAAGCCGGTAGGAAATCAGGCTTGCCAGAGAGGCAATCAGGGTTCCGAGTCCACCGATGTTGACACCGTAAAGGAGGGGAAGGCAGTTTTTTGTAAAGCCGGAAAGTAAAATGGCGGCGGGAACATTGCTGATTCCCTGACTGAGCAGTACTCCAAGCAGGAGCTCCCGACCTTCCAGAATATTGGTAAGGCAGGAGGAAACAGCAGGAATCCGTTCCATGTTTCCAATAAAAAGGAAAAAGGCAACGAAGGTAAGCAGTAAAAAATAATCCACAGAGGCAAAAAGCGTTTTGTCGGAAAAGAAAACGGTAATGATGATAAAAAGCAGCATTGCCTGCCAGGGGATAAGACGTAAGACACAGAGCAGGCAGACGGCAAAAAGCCCGGTAAAGGTAATCAGCTTTCCAACAGGGGGAAAGGCTGTTTCCTGGCTGGAGGCTTCTCTTTGCTCATCAGAATCGTCGGAAAAGGAAAGGGCAGTGTTTGGCAGGAGAAATATTGCCAGCAGAAGTAACAGGGCGGACAAAGCACTTACCGGCAGCATGGACAATAAAAAGCTTTCCATGGAGAGGGAAAATGCAGAATACAGATAGAGATTCTGGGGATTCCCCACAGGGGTCAGCATACTGCCAAGGTTGGCGGCAATGGTCTGCAGGACGATGACAGGAATCAGAAGACTGGTCTGTTCTGCCATGGAAAAAAGCAATACCGCAAAGGGGACAAAGGTAATCAGAGCAACATCATTGGTAATAAACATGGAAGAAAAAAAGCAAAGCCCGGTAAGCAGAAGGCATAGAGTTCGGGTGTCCTTTGCGCCGGAAAGCAGGCGGTTGCCGAGGTACCGAAAGAAGCCGATGCTCTGAAATCCTGCAACTACCAGCATCAGGCAAAACAGGAGCGCCAGAACACGAAAGTCTATATAGGCAAGGTAAGCAGGAGAGGGCGGCACAAAAAACATGGAAATAACAGCCAGAAGAGCTGCAATGCAAAGAACGGTTTCTTTTTTGATAAAGGTGGTTATGGTATGAAACATAAGGTCTGAGTTCCTTTCTGAGTAGTAATCGTTAACTTCGTGTATAATTGTCATGCATCGTTCGGGGAAACATGCAGACATGTTCCCCATCGCTGATGCTTATTGTATCACAAATTGATTTACAGAAAAAGCAGGAGCATAGTAAAATAGAAACATTGGCACAAACAGGTAAATCCAACACAGACGTACGGAAAGCCGGAAAACAGAGGCGGCCGAAAAAAGGAGCTGTGTGAAAAGTGCAGAAAGGGAGAGAAGAATGAAAAAAATTTTAGTGGTGGTAGACATGCAGAATGACTTTATTGACGGGGCGCTGGGAACGCCTGAGGCGGAAAAGATTGTGGAAAGGGTAGTGGAAAAGATTGGCAGCTATAAGGAGGACTGTATTGTTGCAACCAGAGATACCCATGAGGACAATTATCTGGAAACCGCAGAGGGAAAACAGCTCCCGGTAAAACACTGTATCCGGGGAAGCCACGGCTGGGAAATCAGAAAAGAGGTTTCGCTCGCCATGCCAAAGGCAGTGATAATCGACAAGCCCACCTTCGGTTCCATGGAGCTGGTACGACTTTTACAGGAAAAGGCGGCAAAAGAGGAACTGGAAATAGAACTGGTGGGGCTGTGTACGGATATCTGTGTGGTGACAAATGCCCTGCTTTTGAAAACCGTTCTGCCGGAAACGGTTATCAGAGTGGATGGAAACTGCTGTGCAGGGGTAACGCCAAAGAGCCATGAGGCGGCGCTTCTTACCATGCAGATGTGTCAGGTGCTGGTATCCGGTTCATAAAGATTTTAGGATTATTTCATATGCAGTTTCTTGCCAGAGGGTGTCTGAACAGTTACTTTAGAATGAGTAGTGTGAAAAGAACCTCTAATCACTCAGAGCAAAGGCTCTTTCGCGAAGAGGTTCTAAGTTTCACACGGCTATTTGTGCCGCAGGCGTCACAAAGTAGCTTTTAAAAGCAGAACTGAATCTGAAATTCAGTTCGCGATTCCTTCGGCATTAGAAATGCCTGCGGAATGGAGATTAGTGTGAAAACAGGTGGTTTGGAGGTAGGCACAGGGAATGATACGATTGTTGAAGAAAATGAGAAAGCAGGAATGGCTGATGGCTGCTTTCTGTGCTCTGTTTGTGCTGGGGCAGATTTATTTTGATTTAAAGCTTCCCGATTATATGAGCCGGCTGACCGTACTGATTAAGACACCGGGCAGTACGATGGGAGATATTCTGGAAACAGGAGTACAGATGCTTGGATGCACGCTGGCAAGTGCGGGGCTGGCTGTTTTCTGCGGCTTTTTATCGGCAAAGGTGGCAGCGGGCTTCAGCTATGTTGTGAGAGAGGATGTATTCAGGAAGGTAGCGGATTTCGGCCAGAAGGAAATGCTGGAATTTTCTGTTCCCAGTCTGATTAACCGGACAACTAACGATATTACCCAGATTCAGATGCTGGTGTCCATGGGACTTCAGATTATGATAAAGGCGCCGGTGATGGCGGTCTGGGCGATTTTGAAGATTATTGATAAGAGCGTGACGCTTTCTGCTATTACAGCGGCATTTGTGGTAGTACTCCTTACGGTGATGATACTGGTTGTAGTGATTGTACTGCCCAGAGTAAAACGGGTGCAGAAGCTGACGGATGATATTAATCTGGTCGCAAGAGAAAATCTCACCGGTATTCAGGTAGTGCATGCCTTTCATGCGGAGGAGTATCAGAATCAGAAGTTTGACAGGGCAAACAATATCCTGATGAATACCCAGTTGTTTAACCAGCGGGCATTCGCTGTATTGATGCCGGTTGTAAATTTTGTGATGAATACGCTGGCGCTGACGATTTACTGGGTGGGCGCCATGCTGGTGCAGAAGGTACCTGCCACGGATACCATGCAGCGGCTGACAGATTTCAGTAATATTGTGGTATTTGGAACCTATGCGACCTATGTTGTCATGTCCCTGATGATGCTGGTTATGATTCTGATGTTCTTACCGGCAGCCCAGGTTTCCGCCCAGCGAATCAATGAAGTACTGGATAAGGAGATTATGCTGCATCAGGGAGAAAAGGCAGAAGCAAAGGAAAGGGGAACGGTAGAATTTCAGGATGTTTCCTTCCATTACCCCTCTTCCGGCAAGGATATTTTAAAGCATATCAGTTTTAAAGCGGAGAAGGGGCAGACCATTGCCTTTATCGGTGCTACCGGCAGTGGAAAGACTACACTGGTTGGCCTGGCGGCGCGGTTTTATGATGCGACAGCGGGCAGAGTACTGGTGGACGGCGTGGACATAAAGGATTACAGCTTTGATGCGCTGTATGACAGAATCGGCTATGTGACCCAGAAGGCGGTTTTGTTTGCGGGAGATATTCAGGAGAACGTATTGTTTGGAGAAAGCCGGGCACCCAGGACAAAGGAAACAGTAGAGCAGGCACTCAGACTTTCCATGGCGGAGGAATTTGTACAGAAGCTGGAGGGCGGTGTAAAGGCACCGATTGCCCAGGGCGGTAGTAATGTTTCCGGAGGACAGAAGCAAAGGCTTTCTATTGCGAGAGCACTGGCGAGAAAACCGGAAATCCTGATTTTTGACGATTCTTTTTCCGCACTGGATTATAAGACGGATGCTGCCCTCAGAGCAGGGCTTTCCAGGGAATTACAGGGAACAACCTGCATGATTGTTGCCCAGAGAATCGGAACTATCCGCAATGCGGATAAAATCATAGTGCTGGAAAACGGAGAGATTGCGGGAATGGGAACCCATGAAGAGCTTTTGAGAGAGTGCAGCGTTTATCGTGAAATCGCAGAGTCCCAGTTGTCCCCTGAGGAAATTGAACAACAGCTTGCAGCGGGAAAGGGGGATAAATAACTATGGCAGGACATCCTATGCGTGGCGGTATGCAGGTACCGGAAAAGAGTAAGCGTGGAATCGGCGGTGTGTTCCGGGAGCTTTTGAAGTTTTCTCCCCGGTTGAAGCTTCCGATGGCAGTTGCCCTTCTGCTGGCGGCAGCGGGTACTGTTTTGACAATTATCGGACCGAACCAGTTAAGCCGGATGACGGATTTGATATCGGATTCCCTGTATGGGGAAATTGATATGCAGGCAATCGGACAGGTAGGAATTTTGCTGCTTGTGATTTATGGAGCCAGCGGACTTCTGACTTATCTGGAACACTATATCATGGCGACAGTGACCCTGAAGCTTTCTAAAAACCTGCGGGGAGCATTATCGGAAAAGATAAACCGCGTACCCATGGAATATTTTAACAGAACAACCCACGGGGATATTCTGAGCCGTGTTACCAATGATGTTTCCACATTGCAGCAGACCATCGCAAACAGCCTTCCCAGCATGATGACGGCGGTGGTGCAGTTTACCGGATGTCTGCTTATGATGTTTGTGACAGAGTGGAGAATGGCATTTTCTGCTGTGCTGGTAACAATTCTCGGCTTCGGCGTGATGGGCCTGATTATTTCAAAATCCCAGAGCCATTTTGTGGCAAGACAGAAGAATCTCGGAAAACTGAACGGTTATATTGAGGAAATGTATTCCGGGCATGATGTGGTACGGATTTCCAGAGCAAATGAGAAAATCAAGGAAAACTTTGGAAAAATGAATGCAGATGTGTATCAGTCAGACTGGAAGAGCCAGTTTTTGTCCGGCGTGATGCAGCCCCTGATGAGCGTAGTGGGAAATCTCGGGTATGTGGCAGTCTGCATCGTGGGTTCCATACTGGCAATGAACGGGGAAATCAGCTTTGGCGTGATTATTGCCTTTATTATGTATGTCAGACTGTTTACCTCGCCTCTTACTACCATGGCGCAGGGAATGACAAATTTGCAGTCTGCAGCGGCAGCAGGGGACAGAGTATTTGACTTTTTGCAGGAGGAAGAACTGTCAGACGAGAGCGGAAAGAAGGATGCACCTGAGGAAATCCGGGGAGAAGTGGTATTTGACCATGTTCGTTTTGCCTATCCGGATAAGCCGGAGAAGGTGATTATCAAAGACTTTTCCGCCCATGTTCTGCCGGGACAGAAGGTGGCAATCGTGGGACCTACCGGTGCCGGAAAAACAACACTGGTGAATTTGCTGATGCGTTTTTATGAGGTAAACGGAGGAAGCATTTCCATAGATGGAACCCCGATTACTCAAATCAGGCGTTCAGAGCTGCACGGAATGTTTGGCATGGTGCTTCAGGATACCTGGCTGTTTCAGGGAACGGTGCGGGAAAATCTGGTGTACAATAAAGAGGGTGTGACGGATGAACAACTGGAAAGAGCCTGCCGCGCCTGTGGAATTTATTCCTTTGTGGAAGCGCTGCCGGAGGGCTTTGATACGGTGTTGAGTGAGAATATTACTATTTCAGCAGGGCAGAAGCAGCTCTTTACCATTGCAAGGGCGATGATTCAGAACAGCCCCATGCTGATTCTGGACGAGGCAACTTCCTCTGTGGATACCAGAACGGAAGCCATTACCCAGCGGGCGATGGATAAGCTGTCCGAAAAGCGTACCAGCTTTGTGATTGCCCACAGACTTTCCACGATTCGGAATGCGGATATGATTCTTGTTTTAAAGGATGGAGATATCATTGAACAGGGAACCCATGAGGAATTGCTGGAGAAGGGTGGATTTTATGCGGAGTTGTACCAGAGTCAATTTTCCGACAAAAATGGATAGATTGGAATAGCTGTTGAATTTTGGAAGGATTCGCGGTATACTTTTTTAAAAGCATCCGTGAGGTGACAAGGGTTGAGAAAAATGGAGTTTAAGATGGAGCGTCCGGGACTTCTGGAGGCTGGTCAGAAAATTACAGTGACGGAGGGGGTATTGCCCAGCAACTATTATTATGTAATAGACCCTTCCCTTGCCATGTCCGCGAATATTCCTTTTCGGAATCGATTGAAGAGCAGGGAAGGAATTGTGACGGATGTTGTAGAAAACGCCAGAGGATTTTATGTGACGGCAGAATTTGATGAGCCGGAGCAGTAAGGCAAAGAAGGAGAAGATAAGCTATGTTACAGAAAATTTCAACAGAAAAAGCACCCGCAGCAATCGGACCCTATTCTCAGGGAATTGTAGTAAACGGTATTCTTTTTGCATCAGGGCAGATTCCCATCAATCCTGCGACAGGAGCTATCGAGGGAGAGGATATTACTGCTCAGGCAGAGCTGGTATGCAAGAATATCGGCGCTCTTTTGGAGGCGGCAGGAACCGACTATACAAAGGTAGTAAAGACAACCTGTTTTCTGGCAGATATGGGTGACTTTGCTGCGTTTAATGAGGTTTATGCAAAGTATTTCACCGAGAAGCCTGCAAGAAGCTGCGTAGCAGTAAAGGCGCTGCCGAAGAATGTTCTTTGTGAGGTGGAAGTGATTGCAGCAGTTTAAACGGGATAATGTAGTATTGATTGGAATGCCGGGAGCAGGAAAGAGCACGGTTGGAGTTGTGCTGGCAAAGCGGCTTGGTTATTCCTTTGTGGATTCGGATTTGGTGATTCAGGAAAAATACGGAAAGCTTTTGCACGAACTGATAGAACAGTACGGTGTGGAGGGTTTCTGGAAAATAGAAAACGAGGTAAATGCAGGGTTGAATCTGCACAGGTCGGTGATTGCCACCGGCGGAAGTGTCATTTACGGGGAAGAAGCCATGAAGCATCTGCGGGAAATAGGTACTGTGGTTTATTTAAAGCTCCCCTATCAGGAGATTGAGGAACGTCTGGGAGATTTGAATGCCAGAGGTGTTACCTTACAGCCGGGACAGACATTGAAGGATTTGTATGAGGAGAGAATCCCCTTATATGAAAAATATGCCACAAAGGTACTGGATTGCAGCGGAAAGACTCTGCGGGAGGTAGCACAGCTTGCCTCTGCCATTGATTTTTCATAACGTATGAATGGACAGAAATCGGGAGAAAGTTTCCGGTTTCTGTTTTTTTGCGCATAGGAGCAGCAAATCAGGAAACACTATCCTTATCATAGGAAGAGTGATATGTGCAGATAATGCGCGCAGAAATGGAGATTAAAATGGATTATGTAAATGCGTTCTGGGTAGGTGGACTGATTTGCGCTCTGGTACAGATTTTGATGGAAAAAACGAAAATGATGCCGGGAAGAATTATGGTGCTTCTGGTGGTGACAGGAGCGGTTATCAGTGCTGTCGGCTGGTATGAGCCTTTTCTGGAATTTGCCGGGGCAGGAGCCAGCGTTCCGCTTCTCGGCTTTGGAAATGTATTGATGAAGGGCGTAAAGGAAGCCATACAGGAAAAGGGCTTTTTAGGACTTTTCACAGGTGGTTTTCAGGCAGGAGCGGTAGGAACCTCCGCCGCGCTGATTTTCGGATATCTGGCAAGCTTTGTGTTTAAGCCGAAAATGAAGTAATGGAAAAATTACAGAAGCTCGTATCCGATACCTTTCTGCTCCAGATATTGCAGCAGCGCCTTATCCCAGATGGCATCCGGTTCTTTGGAGGGAACAAAGGTGTGGAAGGCAGTTGCAGTAGTGAGGACAGCCTTTGCACCGTCATATCGAATATTTAAAACCAGAGCCCTTATCTGAGAGGCATCTGTATCACAGCCGCGGCTTTCCAGTAAAGCTGCGGCTTTTTCCGGCATCAAATGCAGGACAAAGCGGAAAAACACAGGGGTTCTTTTTCCCTTTATCAAATCAAAGCAAAGGCTGCGGATGTCCTTCCAGGGGCGGAATTCACAGGAAAGCTCCGGGGCATCCTCCCCGGAGAAAAATTCTTTATTGATATGTCCATCTATGGTAAAGGTATTGGCAGTGCCGATAACTGCCTCTTCCAAAAGAAAGATGTCGAAGGAATCGGCAGCAAGCAGATGGTTCATAAACTGTTTCATGGAAGTGATTTCTAATGCCAGCATAAGTGTTCCTTTCTGAAATGCACATGATTTTTTATTATAGCAAAGCATTTGAAAACGGTCAATTCAGCAAGATGTGCTTTACATTTATGTTTCTGAATGCTATTATATGTAGTAATAAAAACTACTTTGTGCCGCAGGCGTCGCAAAGTAGCCTTTCAGGCAGAACTGAACTGAAATTCAGTTTATGGTTCCTCCGACAAAAGAATGCCTGCGGAATGGAGATTGATATGAGTTATAAGATTGTTGTGGACAGTTGTTGTGAACTTCCAAAGGAGTTGTTACAGGATGTACGGTTTGAAAGAGTTCCGCTGGAGCTTAGTGTAGGGGACTATCATATACAGGACGATGAAAATTTTGAACAGAAGGAGTTTCTGGAAAAGGTGGCGGCATATCCGAAGTGCCCGAAATCTTCCTGTCCATCCCCCCAGAAATTTATGGAAGCCTATTGTACGGAGGCGGAGCATGTTTATTGTATCACGCTTTCCTCTAAGTTAAGCGGAAGCTATAACAGTGCAGTACTGGGAAAGACGCTCTATGAGGAGGCGAAGGAGGCAAAGCAGATACATGTTATTGATTCTGAGTCTGCAAGCGGCGGGGAAACCCAGCTCGCATTAAAGCTTATGGAGCTGGAAGAGGCGGGGCTTTCCTTTGAACAGATTGTAAAGGAAATTGAAAGCTATCGGGACAGCATCAAGACATATTTTGTACTGGATAATCTGGAAACCCTGCGGAAAAACGGCAGACTGACCGGTGTAAAGGCACTGGTGGCATCTACCCTGAACATTAAACCCGTGATGGGGGCTGACCATGGGGAGATTATCCAGAAGAGCAGGACAATCGGAATGAAGAAAGCACTGGGAAAGATGGCGGAGCTTGCAGCGGAGGAGGTGGCTTCCAGTCCTGCAAAGAGAAAGCTGATTATTACCCACTGTAATGCGCCGGAGCGGGCGGAAAAGGTGAAAAACATGATTCTGGAGAAGGCAGCTTTCGGAGAATGTCTTGTGATGGAAACAAGAGGGGTCAGCAGCATGTATGCCAATGACGGCGGTATTATTGTGACAACTTAAGGCAAGGATAACAGGAGCGGGAAGAGCAGAACTATGGCGCGGTAAAGATACGGTAAAGATATGCTTTGCAGCTCCCGGAAAGATTGAAAAGCCTGCATAAGTACGGTATGATAAGGGTGCTTTGAAGAAAAAGGATGATGGACACCGGAATGGATAGAAAAATACCGTACAGCAGGCTTTTCTGCCTGATTTTAATTGTTACAATGGTATTTGCGGGGATGCGTACAGAGAGTAAGGGTACGGATTCCTTTTTGCCGAACACTTCCACTTCCAGAGGTTCTTATGTTGCTGTAATACAGAGGATTGCCGGAGGAGAGCTTTCTTCTGTGCTCTTTGAGAGAAAGCTTTCGGAGCGGACAGCTGCACCGGTGATTGAGAGGGAGGTCTACCGGGTATCCAACATTCGCGGAACACAATGGAACTTTTTTCAACTGCTGATTCCGGCAGTATTTCTTTTGCCTGCCCTGGCAGGTATTTTCCTGATCTTGTCCGCAGCCTGCAGAAACCAGAGCAGGTGGCGGATTCTTGAATTTATTCACCAGAAGGACGGAAAAAAAGCATAATTACCCATAGTGGCAACTTGTCCATCAGAACGCTTGAAGGAAGCGTCTTTTTTGCGTGCTTTAACGCAGAGAAAGGATAGCAGGTATGGTACAGAATGTGGTGTTTGTGCTCATGATGATAATTGCCGTGGGTGCAGGCGTAGTGACTGCTGTGTATGAGGTAGCCCGTCCCGGAAAGGATAAAAAACCGGAGAACAGTCAGGCTGCGGAAAAGAAAGAATAGGGTAACAGCGGTAAGCAATATTGTGAAAAATGGAACAAAAAGAAAAACAAAAAAATATAAAAATAAGACATGCGTAATAAAGCTGCGCAGGAATGGAGAACAGATATGAGTATCGGAATGTGGTTAATGGTAATTATCGGAGGGGCAGCAGGACTTTTTTCTACCTTGTACATAGTAGTGTCCATGATAGGGATTCTTGCATACAAAACCTATAGGAAGGTGAGATTCCACGCTTCCTTCTATGATTGATGAAGGCTGCTTCTATTTTTGAGCATTATATTCCTGAAATACTTTTTTGGCATAGGCAAGACAATCTCCTGCCACGGGAAAAACCCTGCCATCGGTCATCACTGCCTTGCGGAAACGCAGGGCTTTGATGTATCTGCCGTTGATGACAGTCTTTGAGGAGGGCATCAGAAAGCTGGGGAAGTTTTCCCACTGTTCAAAAAGATTTAAGGGATTGTCCAGAATATGTAAGGTTTTGCCGTCCTTCAGGAAAATGTCCACAAACATACCGTCCTGAACGGCATAGAGGATGTCCGGTTCCGTGATATAATGGGTGGTTTTGTTATCTTCCCTGATTTCAATATGAGGAACCGCATTTTCCTTTACGGAAAGGGCATGTTCAATGGTGGCAGAAAGGGCATCTGCCTGAATGGGCTTATCCAGATAGGAGATATCCCCGGAAAGAGAAAGGGTGCGGTAATCAATATCGGAACAGCACAGGACGATGGGAACCTGTACACCCTTTTCCTGTAGCTGCTGTACGATTGCCTCGGCGCTGACGCCCGGTGTTTTGCACATATCAATGTAAAAAACGTCATACTGCATGGGATTAGCAAGAAGGCTTCCGGCATTGCCGAAAAGGTCGGCAAAAAGAGTACCGCTTTTTGCGGCGCGTCTGTCGGATTCCCGCTTGATAAGCCGTTCAAATTGTTTTCTGTCTGCTACATTGTCATCACATACTGCTACGTGCATACGAATCCTCACTTTCCGGTGTCAGGTAAATCTCTGATATGTCGAATTATAGCATATTCAGGACAAAAAGAAAAGAAGCAGCAGAAGCTGCAGGACAAAAATAGCAGGCAGACCAAGACGGAAGTACCAGTGCCTTGTCTTATGATGGAAGAAGTGCATGCCAATGGTACAGCCCAGTGCGCCCCCAAGAAATGCGGTGCAAAATAAAGAAGCCTCCGAGATGCGCCAGGCACCCCGGATGGCTCTTTTTTTATCCACACCCATTATGATAAAACCAGTCAGATTGATAATGATGTAACAGGCAAGGAAAAATATCATGGCTTACTCCTGAAACATATCAATGTGCTGCTCAGCCATTTTCATTGCGCGAACCTTGCAGGAAAGACCGAACAGGTTGATGAAGCCTTCTGCGTCGTGATGGTCGTACAAATCACCGGTCTTGAAGGAAGCGATGCTCTCATTATACAGAGTATAAGGAGAGGTTGTGCCAGCCTTGATGATGTTACCCTTGTAAAGCTTGAACTTTACTTCACCGGTAACGTATTTCTGGGTTTCCTCGATAAATGCCTGTTCTGCCTGACGAAGAGGAGTGAACCACTTTCCTTCGTAAACAAGGCTTGCAAAACGGCTGCCCATTTCCTTCTTCATGGCATAGGTATCTCTGTCCAGAATCAGCTCTTCCAACTGCTGATGTGCTTCCATCAGGATAGTTCCGCCAGGTGTTTCATATACGCCACGGGACTTCATGCCTACAACACGGTTCTCTACGATATCAACAATACCGATGCCGTGCTTTCCGCCCAGTTCATTTAAGGTAGTGATAATTTCGGAAACCTTCATCTTCTTGCCGTTTACAGAGGTAGGAACACCCTTTTCAAAGGTCATGGTAACATATTCTGCCTCATCGGGAGCCTTCTCAGGGGTTGTGCCCAGTACAAGAAGGTGGTCGTAGTTAGGCTCATTAGCAGGGTCCTCCAGCTCCAGACCTTCATGGCTGATGTGCCAGATGTTACGGTCACGGCTGTAAGAGGAATCAGCGGAGAAGGGAAGGTGGATACCATGTGCCTTGCAGTATTCAATCTCGGATTCACGGGAATCCATTGTCCACTTGTCATTTCTCCAGGCTGCAATAATCTTGATATCAGGAGCGAGGGCTTTAATACCCAGCTCAAAACGAATCTGGTCGTTACCCTTTCCGGTAGCGCCGTGGCAGATAGCGGTAGCACCTTCTTTTCTTGCAATTTCAACCAGCTTCTTTGCAATCAGAGGTCTTGCCATGGAAGTACCGAGCAGATACTTGTTCTCATAGATAGCGTTTGCCTGAACACAGGGAACGATGTAGTCGTCACAGAACTCGTCAATGACATTTTCAATGTAGAGCTTGGAAGCACCGCAGGACTTTGCTCTTTCTTCCAGACCGTCCAGCTCTTCTGCCTGTCCACAGTCTACACAGACACAGATAACTTCATAATCAAAGTTCTCCTTTAACCAGGGAATGATGGCAGTAGTATCCAGACCGCCGGAGTAAGCTAAAATGACTTTTTCTTTCATAATGTATCTCTCCATTCCGCGGACGTCTTGCGCCGCTTTCTTTATCTGAACCCACTATACAACAGAAAAAGAGGAAATGCAAGTAGAAAATGTATAAATATGCGCGGAATCATTTAATATGCACAAGCAAACGAATAAATATACGTCAATACATGAAAATGTGCATAAAAATAAAAAAACAGTAGACATTTATGCAAAAAGTGGTATGATTACATAAGAAGCAGACTTTATCGCGGAACGGAATCTGAAATCCGGTTCACGATTTTCCCGGCATTGGAAATGCCTGCGGGATGGCGGTTGGTGTGCAGAGTGAGCAGTAAAAGGAGCGGAAAGAGCAGTATGATAAAGGTAGGAATTATCGGCGCAACAGGATATGCCGGTGGAGAACTGGTACGGATTTTGCAAAACCACAGGGATGCGGAAATTGTCTGGTATGGTTCCAGAAGCTATATAGATAAGAAGTATTACGAAGTATATCAGAACATGTTCCAGATTGTGGAGGATGTCTGCAGGGATGATAATTTACAGGAACTGGCAAGGCAGGTGGATGTGATTTTCACGGCAACTCCCCAGGGCTTTCTGGCAGGGCTTCTCACAGAGGAAATTTTATCTCAGGTAAAGATTGTGGACCTTTCCGCAGATTACCGGATTAAGGATGTGGCTGTTTACGAAAAGTGGTACGGCATCGAACATAAATCTCCTCAGTTTATCCCGGAAGCTGTTTACGGACTCTGCGAAATCAACAGAAACCAGATTACGAAGGATACAAGACTTGTGGCGAATCCGGGCTGTTATACAACCTGCTCTATCTTAACTGCCTATCCTCTTGTCAAGGAAGGGCTGATTGATGTGGATACCCTGATTGTGGATGCGAAGTCAGGAACCTCCGGAGCCGGCAGAAGCGCCAAGGTGGCAAATCTCTTCTGCGAAGTCAATGAAAATATGAAGGCTTATGGTGTGGCAAGCCACAGACATACCCCGGAGATTGAGGAGCAGCTTGGCTATGCGGGAAACTGTCAGGTAACGATTAACTTTACCCCACATCTGGTTCCCATGAACAGAGGGATTCTGGCAACAGAATATGCCACCTTAAGGAGAAAGCCGGACGGAAGCCTTCCTTCCTATGAAGAGGTAAAGGCTGTTTATGATAACTATTACGAGAAAGAAAAATTTGTGCGGGTTCTGGAAAAGGGTGTCTGCCCGGAAACAAAATGGGTAGAGGGCAGCAACTATGTGGACATCAATTTTGTGATTGATGAGAGAACCGGAAGAATTATTATGATGGGCGCGCTGGATAATCTGGTAAAGGGAGCAGCCGGACAGGCGGTACAGAATATGAATCTGCTGTTCGGGCTGCCGGAAAGCGAAGGACTTGATTTGGTTCCCTGCTTTCCGTAGAGAAAGCAGGATAAAAGATTTGTGTCTGCGCGCACTTGACACAAACTCGTCATGCGCAGGAAGCGTGCGCGGAAATGGGGAAAAAATGAAAAAGAATTTTACCATCCGGGTAATGAAAAATGAGGATTACGAGGGATTAAAAGCACTGTGGATGACCATTCACGGCTTTGGCATCAGAAGCATTGATGATTCAAAAGAGGGTGTGGAACGCTTTTTAAAGAGAAATCCCACAACCAGCGTGGTTGCCATCGGAGAGGACGGCAGTGTGGTAGGCGGTATTTTATGCGGGCATGACGGCAGAAGAGGCTGCCTGTACCATGTATGCGTCAGAGAGGATTACCGCAGAAACGGTATTGGCAAGGCAATGGTGGTATTCTGCATGAATGCTTTAAAGGAAGAGCAGATTAACAAGGTGAGCCTGATTGCGTTTACGGTGAATGATATCGGAAATGCTTTCTGGAACTGTATTGGCTGGACAAAAAGAGAAGATTTGAATTATTATGATTTCACATTAAATGAGGAAAATATTACGGCATTTAATAAATAAGAGAGGATGCGCAGGGCGCAGGAAGGACGGAACAGGATGAAGCAGATAGAAGGCGGCGTAACCGCTGCAAAGGGCTTTCAGGCAGCCGGTGTGGAAGCGGCAATCAAGTATCAGAACAGAAAAGACATGGCATTGATATACAGTACAGCACCCTGTAAGGTGGCAGGAACCTTTACCAGCAATGTGGTAAAGGCGGCGCCGGTACTCTGGGACAGGAATGTGGTGGAACATTCCGCATATGCCCAGGCAGTTGTGGTAAATTCCGGTATTGCCAACGCCTGTACAGGAAAGCAGGGGCTTGACTGCTGTAAGGCAGAGGCGGAATGTGCCGGAAAACTGCTGGGGGTTCCCACAGATGCGGTGCTGGTGGCATCCACCGGTGTTATCGGGATGCAGATTCCGGTAGACAGGATAAGCAGCGGTATTGAAAAGCTGGTGGCAGCAAAGGCAGATACGCTGGATGCCGGTCTGGACGCGGCAAAGGCGATTATGACAACGGATACCGTCCATAAGCAGATTGCGGTTTCACTGGAAATCGGCGGAAAGACAGTTACCATCGGCGGTATGTGTAAGGGATCCGGTATGATTCATCCCAATATGTGTACCATGCTGGGATTTGTGACAACGGATGTGTGCATTTCAAAGGAAATGCTGCAAAAGGCGGTCAGCGCGGATGTGGTGGATTCCTTTAACATGATTTCCGTGGATGGGGATACTTCCACAAACGATACACTGCTTGTGCTGGCAAACGGTCTGGCAGAGAATGAGGAAATCACTGGGGAAGGCGCTGAGTATGACGCTTTCTGTGAAGTCCTTCATTTTATAACAACGTATCTGGCAAAGAAAATGGCAGGGGACGGAGAAGGCGCAACCTGTCTGTTTGAAACAAGGGTTATCGGGGCAGCCACAAAACAGGATGCCAGAACTCTTGCAAAGTCTGTTATCTGTTCTTCCCTGACAAAGGCGGCAGTATTCGGACATGATGCAAACTGGGGCAGAATTTTATGCGCCCTTGGCTATTCCGGTGCAAAGTTTGACCCGGAGCATGTGGATTTGTATTTGCAGAGCAGGAGCGGCAAAATCCATATTTACGGAGATGGCGTGGCATGCGATTACAGCGAGGAGGAAGCGACAAAAGTGCTTTCTGACCCGGAGGTAACAGCCCTCGTGGATATGCACATGGGAACGGAAGAAGCAACTGCCTGGGGCTGTGATTTAAGCTATGATTATGTAAAAATTAACGCGGATTACCGCTCCTGATGATTATGGAAGGATGGAAGAGAAGAAGTCATGGAAAAGGATATGGAAAAGGTACTGGCAAAAGCGGAGGTATTGATTGAAGCACTGCCGTACATACAGCGTTTTAACCGGAAAATTATTGTGGTAAAATATGGCGGAAGCGCCATGAGCAATGAGGAATTGCAGAAAAATGTCATCAAGGATGTGGCGCTGTTAAAGCTGGTAGGCTTTAAGCCCATTATCGTACACGGCGGCGGAAAGGAAATCAGCCGCTGGGTAGGAAAAGTAGGAAAAGAAGCAAAATTTGTAAACGGACTGAGAGTAACCGATGAAGAAACCATGGAAATCGCGGAAATGGTGCTGAACAAGGTGAATAAGAGCCTTGTTACCATGGTACAGGAGCTTGGCGTAAAGGCTGTGGGAATCAGCGGCAAGGACGGCGGACTGCTTCAGGTGGAAAAGAAGTATTCTGACGGACAGGATATCGGTTACGTGGGCGAGGTTACAGGGGTCAATCCCAAGGTGCTGTATGATTTGCTGGAAAAGGACTTTTTGCCAATCGTGGCACCGATTGGACTGGATGAAAATTTCCAGACCTATAATATCAATGCGGATGATGCTGCCTGTGCCATTGCAAAGGCTGTGAGCGCGGAAAAACTGGCATTCCTGACAGATATTGAAGGTCTGTACAAGGATATCAATGACAAGTCCAGCTTTATTTCCAGACTTTCTGCCACCGAGGCGGAGGAGCTGATTGCAGGCGGCTTCATCGGAGGCGGTATGCTGCCGAAGTTAAATAACTGTACCTCTGCTATCCGGAACGGGGTCAACAGAGTGCATATTCTGGACGGCAGAATCCCCCATTGCCTGCTGCTGGAAATCTTTACCAATCATGGCGTTGGAACGGCGATTGTAGAGGATGGGGAACTGGACAGCATGGAATAAGAATATCAGGAATGGAGATTAGTGTGAGAAGAACCTCTAATCACTCAGAGCAAAGGCTCTTTCGTGAAGAAGTTCTAAGTTTCACAAGTCATATTTATATGACTTTGGCTATATTGTGCCGCAGGCGTCACAAAGTAGCCTTTATCGCAGAACTGAATCTGAAATTCAGTTCGCGATTCCTTCGGCATTAGAAATGCCTGCGGAATGGAGATTAGTATGGAAGACAAAATGAAGGCTTATATTGAGGAAGCGGAAAAAGACCTGCTTCATACCTATAACCGTTTTCAGATTGTGCTGGATAAGGGCGAGGGCGTTTATCTGTATGATATTAACGGGAAAAAATATCTGGATTTCTGTGCCGGAATTGCAGTATTTGCACTGGGATATGGAAACAAAGCGTATAATGATGCCTTAAAGGCACAGATTGATAAACTGATTCACACCTCCAACTATTATTATAATGTGCCTGCCATTGAGGCAGCCAGAAAAATCAAGAAGGCTTCCGGTATGGACAGGGTATTCTTTACCAATTCCGGCGCAGAGGCGGTGGAAGGCGCGGTTAAGGCAGCCAGAAAGTACGCTTATTTAAAGGATGGCAGTACAGATCATGAAATCATCGCCATGAACCATTCTTTCCATGGAAGAACCATGGGAGCACTGGCTGTGACAGGAAATAAGAAATACAGAGAGCCTTTTGAGCCTTTGATTGGAAATATCCGGTTTGCAGAGCTGAATGATTTGGAGAGTGTAAAGGCAAATCTGACAGAAAAAACCTGCGCGATTCTTCTGGAAACCGTTCAGGGCGAGGGCGGGCTTCTTCCTGCCACAGAGGAATTTTTAAGGGGTGTCAAGGCAATCTGTGAGGAAAGAGATATTCTGTTGATTCTGGATGAAATCCAGTGCGGCATGGGAAGAACAGGTTATATGTATGCATGGCAGAAATATGGCGTAAAGCCGGATATCATGACCAGTGCAAAGGCATTGGGCTGTGGCGTGCCCGTTGGTGCTTTTATGATGACGGAAAGGGTAGGGCAGCATTCCCTTGTGGCAGGGGACCACGGAACTACCTACGGCGGCAATCCTTTAGCCTGTGCGGCAGTGGAAAAAGTACTTGATTTATTTGAAGAGGACCATATAATAGAAAATGTGAGAGAAGTAGCTCCTTATCTGGAAGAAAAGCTGGAGGAGCTGAAAAATAAGTATGATTGCATTCAGGAACGGCGTGGAACCGGATTGATGCAGGGGCTTGTATTTGATAAACCGGTTGGTGAGATTATCAATAAAGCATTGGAAAAGGGTCTGATTCTGATTAATGCCGGTGCCAATATTATCCGGTTTGTCCCTCCTCTGGTTATCACGAAGGAAAATGTGGATGAAATGATTTCTATTCTGGATACCTGTATTGCATGAGAGGTGAAGCATGCATTTCAAAAAAAGAGTGATTGCAGTGGCAGCCGTAGCAGTTATGGCTGCCGCTCTTTTGTATGGGGGAACTTTAAAATTACAGACCAGACAGGAAGAGGAAGGCAGACTGCCCTGGTTTTCTAAAAAAGAAACGATTTATTTCTGGTATACGGATGAGGCGCTTTCCAATTATATCAACAGTGCGGCAGTTTCCTTTGGAGAGCGGGAGGGAGTACGTGTGATTCCTGTCCTGACCTCGGGAAATGAATATCTGGAGGCTTTGAATCAGGCATCCCTGTATTCCTCCCAGCTTCCGGATGCCTACCTTATCAGTCATGACTCTCTGGAAAAGGCTTATCTGGCGGGACTGGCGGGGGAAGTACAGGATACGTCGGGAATCCTGAATGAGGAAAACTTCCCGGAGGCTGCGCTTTCGGCGGTTTCCTATGAGGGAAAGACAGTTGCATATCCCCTTTCCTTTGAAACAAGTGCCCTTGTTTACAACGAAACCTATCTGACGGAATGGGCGGAGCAGACCGCAAGAAATGCGATTTTAAACCCGGATTCCGAGGGAGCGGAAGCGGAGGAGGATACAGCGCCGGTAACGGAGAGCGAGGGGGAAGCAGACCCGGAGCTTCTTGCGCAGAAAACTGCGGAATATTTCGGGCAGGCGATTCCCTCTACAGTGGATGAAATCCTGAATATCGCGGATACCTTTGATGCGCCGGAAGGGGTAGAAGGGGTATTTTCCTGGGATGTATCGGATATTTTCTATAATTACTGGATTGTGGGAAATTATATGATTGTCGGCGGAGATGCCGGGGATGACAAGCGGCAGATGGATATTGCCAACAATGAAACCATTCAGTGTCTGGAGGTTTACAAGGCATTGAATCAGTTTTTCTTTATCGAATCCGATACAGTGGCTTATGAATCCGTATTGCAGGACTTTATGGATGGGAAAATGGTATTTACCATTGCCACCACAGACGCTGTGGAAAAGCTGAAAGCGGCAAAGGAAAGCGGAGAAATGGATTTTGAGTATGGTTTTGCAACCATGCCGGAGGTAAGCAGCGAGTTAAAGAGCCGTTCCATGTCGGTGACGGGAGCTGTGGCAATCAACGGATATTCTACCCATAAGGAGCTGGCAAACCGTTTCGCGGCATACCTGACAGGGGAATATGCGGATGTCATGTATGAAATGACGGGCAGACCGGCGGCAAATCTGGAAGCGGATACAGATAACGGTGCGCTTCAGATTTTCAAAATGGAGTATGCTGACAGTGTACCTCTGCCGAAAATGATGGAAACGGGAAATTTCTGGCTGCAGCTGGAAAGACTTTTTGCAAGGGTCTGGAACGGGGCGGATGTCACAACTTTAGTACAGGAGCTTTCTGACCAGATTGTGTCTCAGGTGAACATACAGAATCTGGAATGATGCTTTGCGGATGAACGTATAAAAACCGGGTATCTTATTATACTATTTTTACAGGAGTGAAATTCTGACAGAAAGTAAAAAGGAGTAGAAAAGATGGTCGGTTTTTTGATTGCACTGATTTCCGGTGCGCTGATGAGTATTCAGGGAGTGTTTAATACCCAGGTGACAAAGGCATCCAGCATCTGGGCGGCAAGCGCCTTTGTGCAGATTACGGCGTTTGTGGTCTGTATGGGGGCATGGCTTTTTACGGACAGGAGCAGTCTGTGGAAGGTTTTTTCCGTGGAGCCTAAATATATGCTTCTTGGGGGAGCCATCGGGGCATTTATTACCTATACGGTCATCAAAAGCATGGATATGCTGGGACCGGCAAAGGCGGTAATGCTGATTGTGGTGGCGCAGCTTTGCGTGGCATATGCCATAGAGCTGATGGGGATTTTCGGTGTGGAAAAGCAGCCCTGGCAGTGGCGGAAGGCTATCGGCATGGCAGTGGCAATTGCGGGAATTGTGGTATTTAAGTGGGAATAGTGTGAAAAGAACTTCTAATCACTCAGAGCAAAGGCTCTTTCGTGAAGAAGTTCTAAGTTTCACACGCGAGATTTGTGTCTGCGTGCGCCTGACACAAACTCGAGATGCGCAAGGGGCGTACGCAGAAATGGGGAATAGTGTGAAAAGAAAATCAGGAAAAGAAAGCCTTGTAAAATTATCTTGATTCCTTTACAATAATATCAATCGGCATAGAGAGGCAATCCTTTTTGAAAACCTGAAAAAGGCAGGAGAAAAGGACTATGTGGAGAAGAAAAATAACAGAAATCGGGATGCTGCTTTTGCTTTTCTGCAGCTTATGCGGCTGCGGGGAAAGAAAAGAAGCAGAGCAGTTGATTGGAACGGCGGCAGAAGCAGCGGCTCTGGGAGAAGTGCAGACGGGAAGTGCTGGCGGGGAAGCCGGGGAGAACTCGGCGGGAGCGTCAGTAGCCGGAGAAGGTCTGGGAGAAAGCCGAACAGGAAGTGCTGGCGGGGAAGCCGGGGAGAACTCGGCAGGAATCGCAGGAATCGCAGGAACCGGAGAAAATCTGACAGAGAGCTCGGCGCAGGTTGCCGTGTATGTGTGCGGGGCGGTGGAACGTCCGGGGATAGTTTATCTGCCGGAGGGCAGCCGTAAAGCGGAGGCATTGGAGGCAGCAGGCGGCTTTTCGGAGGATGCTGACAGGAATTATGTGAATCTGGCGGCGAAGATAAAGGATGGGGAACAGATTTATTTCCCGACTTTGGCAGAAGGACTGGTTTCAGAAAGACTGGTTTCGGAAGCAGAAAAGACAGTTCCGGGAGCGGCAGGCGGGAAAGAAGAGGGGGCTGCTGTCAACCTGAATACGGCGGATGTGGCGGCACTGTGTACACTGACGGGGATCGGAGAGGCAAGAGCCAGGGATATTATCCGCTACAGGGAGCAGAACGGCAGGTTTGAACGCAGGGAAGATATTATGAAGGTGTCCGGAATTAAGGAGAGCACCTATGAAAAGATAAAAGAGCAGATAAGTGTAGATTAAAGAGGAAATAGATTAGAGTGGAAATCAGAAGGAGAGGAAATAAGTAACATGGCTGGGAAAAGAGCTTTGGTAGTGGATGATGAAAAACTGATTGTAAAGGGAATCCGTTTCAGCCTGGAGCAGGATGAGATGCAGGTGGACTGTGCATATGACGGGGAAGAGGCTTTGGAATATGCCAGAAATAATCAGTATGACATCATTTTACTGGATGTAATGCTTCCAAAGCTGACCGGTTTTGAGGTATGCCAGCAGATTCGGGAATTTTCTAATGTGCCGATTATCATGCTCACCGCAAGAGGGGATGACATGGATAAAATACTGGGGCTGGAATATGGCGCGGATGATTATATTACGAAGCCTTTTAATATTCTGGAGGTAAAGGCACGTATCAAGGCGATTATGCGCCGGGTGGAATCCAAGCGTCCGGGAGCGGGAGAAGCGGAACCGAAGGTCATTGAAAGCGGCGAGATGCGGCTGGACTGCGAGGGAAGAAGAGCCTATATTTCTGACAGGGAAATCGGACTGACAGCCAAGGAATTTGAGGTGCTGGAGCTTTTGATGAAGAATCCCAATAAGGTATACAGCCGGGAAAGCCTGCTGCAGCTTGTCTGGGGAACGGATTATCGGGGGGATGTCAGAACGGTGGATGTTCATATCAGAAGGCTGAGGGAAAAAATTGAACAGAATCCCAGCGAGCCGAAGTATGTACATACGAAATGGGGCGTAGGTTACTACTTCCTGAACAGATAACAGGCAAGAAGCGCTATGTCCTGAAATGTGCGCAGAAATGAAGAGCAGTATCATGAAAAAAATTTTGGATGAGATAAAAACAGTTGTTTCTTTACGCAGCCTTCAGGCGCGTATCTTTGCAATTATATTGGTGGTTGGTATTGCACCCGGCGTTCTGCTTCGATATGGTATTCTGAATAATTACGAGCAGAGCGCTGTGGAAAACCGGATTGCCACTGTCCAGAACCAGTTAATGATTGTAGGAAATCATTTGCTGAGCAACAATTATTTTACCAGTGCAAAAAAGGAAAACGGAGAAATCAATGCAGAACTGGAAATGATATCCAACCTTTACGAGGGGCGAGTTATGGTTATCAATTCCGGTCTGAGAGTCGTGAAGGATACCTACGGCATCAGCGGGGGAAAGATAATTGTTTCCGAGGAGGTTGTCAAGTGCTTCCGGGGAGAGAGTACCTCCCACTATGACAAGGAGCATGGCTACATAGAAATGACAACGCCTATTGTGGATACCAGTACCGCAAACAGTGCGGTAGTCGGGGTTATGCTGACGAGTATTTCCAACGATGCCATCGTCAGCATGATGGAGGTTCTGAACAGGAAGGCTGTTATTCTGGAATATTTGATGATGGTGGGAATTGTGGCGGTTGCATTGCTTTTATCCCAGGTGCTGACAAATCCCTTTAATAAGGTTACGAGTGCTATCAATGAGGTGAAGGCGGGATATACGGATGAAAACATTTCAGTGCCGGACTATGTGGAAACGGTACATATTGTAGATGCCTTTAACCAGATGCTGATGCGGATGCGGGCCCAGGATGAATCCAGAGAGGAATTTGTGGCAAATGTGTCCCATGAGTTAAAGACGCCCATGGCATCAATTAAGGTACTGGCGGATTCCCTGCTGGCGCAGGAAAATGCTCCGGCAGAGCTTTACCGGGAATTTATGGAGGATATTGTATCAGAGATTGACCGGGAAAATCAGATAATTACCGATTTGCTGGCACTGGTGAAGATGGACAAAAAGAATCAGGAGCTGAATATTGCGTCCATCAATATCAATGATTTGACAGAACTGATATTAAAAAGACTTCGTCCTCTGGCGCGGAAGAAGGATGTGGAGGTTGTGTTTGAAAGCATCCGTCCCGTTGTGGCAGAGGTGGATGAGGTAAAAATGACACTGATTATGACAAATCTTGTGGAGAATGCCATCAAATACAATAAGGACCATGGCTGGGTAAAGGTGGTGCTGGATGCAGACCATCAGTTTTTCTCCCTTGAGGTCAGTGATTCCGGACTTGGTATTCCGGAGGATTCCCTTGCTCATATTTATGAGCGTTTTTATCGTGTGGACAAGTCCCATTCCAGAGAAATTGGCGGAACCGGACTCGGACTTGCGATTACAAAAAATGCAGTGCTGATGCACAGAGGTTCGATTACAGTCACCAGCGTGGAAGGGGAAGGCTCCTGCTTTACCGTGAAAATCCCGCTGATGTGTACGGGTGCCGGAACGCAGACGTCATAAAGCAGCCTTTAAAGGCAGAACGGAATCTGGTATTCAGTTGATGCGTTGGAGAAGTGCGCAGAAATGGGGATTAGAATGAAGAAAAAATTTTGGACAGTCGCGGTTCTGGTCGGACTGCTTTGCGGATTGATATTGACCGGATGCGGAAAAGAGGAAACAACAGAGGGAAACGTCTGTCAGGTATATTATATCAGCACCGGGGAAACAAAGGTGGAGATGCATACCCAGGTATTGCAGGCGACTGAACTGGAGGAGAAAGTGCAGGAGCTTTTGGAATATTTGGGGACAAATCCTGAAAAGCTGGAATATAAAGCGCCGTTGTCCCTTGGCTTTCAGGTAAAGAGCATCCGGCTGGAGGACGGGCGGCTGACACTGGATATGGATGAAGGCTATGACAAGCTGAGTGTGACAACAGAAGTGCTGGTCAGGGCGGCGCTTGTCCGCACCTTTACCCAGTTCCCGGATATTTCTTATGTCATGATTACCAAAGAGGGAAAGCCCATCTATGACAATGCGGGAAGTATGATAGGCTGGATGAACGGGGAAATGTTTATTGATAATGATGGAAATGAAATCAATACCTATGAGCTGGCGAAGGTGAAGCTTTATTTTGCTTCCCAGTCCGGGACAAAGCTGATTGCCACCTATCGGGAGAAGCATTATTCCACCAATACGCCGCTGGAGCGTTTTGTGGTGGAAGAGCTGATTGCGGGTCCCAGCGGGCAGGTGGAGGGGATATATCCTTCTGTCAATTCTTCTACGAAAATTATCAATGTGCTGACAAAGGATGGCATCTGCTATGTCAATCTGGATGATAATTTTCTAACGGTGGAGAACAATGTGCCGACAGAGGTTTCCATCTATGCCCTTGTCAATTCCCTTGTGGAACTGAATAATGTCAATAAAGTACAGATTCTGATTAACGGGGAAGTACCGGCAAGCTTTTCTGCCACAACCTATGAAAGGAATCTGGACATTGTAACAAATCTGGAGGAATAAATGCAAAGACCACTGTTTAGTGTATGGGTGGGGCTGATTATTCTGACAGCACTCAGGCTGTGGCGGGGAGGAGATACCTCTCCATGGCTGCCTGATGGGGGAACTCTGGCGGAGGGCAGCGAAATCGTTGTAACCGGTCAGGTCTGCTGGCGGGAGGATGCGTCCTTTTACCTGAATGAAATAACTTTTTATTCTGAACAATTCATTGATGATATCAAGGCTGCAAATCAGCAGCGTATTTCAAAAAACTACAAATTAAAATGTGAAACGACGGCACCGACAGCCATAGGAGAGTATGTGGCGGTCAGAGGGGCCTTTTTTGAGTTCTCAGAAGCTACCAATCCGGGAGAGTTTGACAGCAGAACCTATTATCGAAGCAAACAGGTTATGGGAAGGTTAAAAAATGCAGAACTTATAGAGAGGGCAGAGCCAGCCTTCGGAATCAGGGAATGGCTTTTACAGCGCCGGGAGTATTGGGAGGCATATTTAACAGAGTGCTTTCCAAAGAAGGAGGCAGCAATTATGAGCGCGCTGCTTCTGGGGGAGAAAGGCGGTCTGGAGGAAGAAACCAGAGAATTATATCGAAGAAATGGCATTTTACACATTTTAAGCATTTCTTCCCTGCATATTACGATTCTTGGAATGGGCTTATACCGGCTGCTGCGAAAGGCAGGGCTTCCGGTCTGGGCTGCCGCGGTTCTGGGCGGGATGTTTATGATTGGTTATGGGATGCTGACCGGATTTGGGGTATCTGTCTGCCGGGCAGTGGGCATGTATCTGCTCCGGATGCTGGCTGAGGTAGCAGGACGAACTTATGACATGTTAAATGCACTGGGAGCGGTGGGCGGTGTGATGCTCCTATGGAATCCTTATTATTTGCAGAATAGTGGATTTTTGTTGTCCTATACCTGTGTTCTGGGGATTGGGATTGTCTATCCGGTCCTGAAAAAGTGGCTGGAGGAAAGGCAGGCAGAGAGGAGAAAAGGGAAAGCGGGAAGTGTAAGAGAGGTGCGAATAGAGGGGAGAAAAGAGAGAAGCGTAGAGGAGATGAGAGGAGAGAGGAAGGGAAAAGAGAGAAGCGTAAGAGAAGTACGAGGAGAGAAGAGGAAAGGGAAAGCGGGAAGTGTAAGGAAAGTGGATGAAGAAGAGAGGAAGGGAAAAGAGAGAAGTGTAAGGAAAGTGGATGAAGAAGGGAGAAAAAAGAAAGAGGGAAGTGTAAGGAAAGTGGATGAAGAAGGGAGAAAAAAGAAAGAGGGAAGTGTAAGGAAAGTGGATGAAGGAGGGAGAAAAAAGAAAGAGGGAAGTGTAAGGAAAGTGGATGAAGAAGGGAGAAAAAAGAAAGAGAGAAGTGTAAGGAAAGTGGATGAAGAAGGGAGAAAAAAGAAAGAGGGAAGCATAAGAGAGAGGTGCAGAAGGAGAAAAGAAAAAGAAGGAAATATAAGGAAAGTGTGCGGAAAGAAAGCTAAGGTTATGCTGATAGACAGCCTGCTTCTCAGTATTTCCATTCAACTTGTCACATTGCCCGTACAGTTATGGTTTTTCTTTGAAGTGCCTGTTTTGGGAGGGGTGATTAACTTATTGATTCTGCCACTGGTAAAGCCGTTGGTGATATCAGGAGTATTTTTGCTTCTGTTTCCTTTTGCGGGGAAATGGATATCGGCAGTTGGAATTTTCATTTTGCGCTGGTATGAGCTGGTATGTTCCTTTTTTGACAGACTGCCCTGGCAGACGTGGAATCCGGGACGCCCTGAAATCTGGCAGATATTGGTGTATTATGGGGCACTTTTGCTGATGCTCCGGGGGATGAACAGAGGGAAAAATTCAGGCAGGGGTGCCAGATGGGGGAGCGGGTGTCTTTTTGTAATGGGACTGATTTTACTGGGAATGCGGTTTGGAAACGGGGCGCAGATTATCTTTTTGGATGTGGGACAGGGAGATTGTGTGCTGATACAGACGGAGGCAGGGGAGAATTATTTGTATGATTGCGGAAGTACCAGCAGGAGTAATGTAGGAAAATATGTGTTGCTGCCCTACCTGAAATATCGGGGAATCAGAAATCTGGATGCGATATTTGTTTCTCATCCGGACAGGGACCATGTGAATGGAGTAATAGAAGTGCTGGAATATGCAAAGGAGAAGGGAATACAGGTCGCACAGATAGTGATTTCTGCGACTGGGATAGAAAATACCGCAGAACAATATGTGGAACTGTTGGAGGCGGCAGTGGGCGCTTATGACGGAGCAGGAGTAGAGGTACGGCTTTTGGCAGCAGGCGATAAATGGAGTGGGAGAAAGGGGGCAGCAGAATTTCTCTGCCTGCATCCGGGAGCCGCAGGTGAAGGGGAACTGGATGCAAATGAAGCTTCTTTATGTCTGTATGCAAGGCTGTTCTCAAAGAAAGGAGAACTTTCGGTATTGCTGACGGGAGATGTGGAGGGGCCAGGGGAAGAACTCCTGACAGAAAGCCTGGAGAGATATGGAATTGAAAAAACAGATGTCTGGAAGGTGGCACATCATGGTTCCAGAAATGCAACCGGAGAGGCATTTTTAAAGCAGATTAAGGGAGAATGGCAGACCCCTCTGATTGCGGTTATATCCTGCGGCAGAAAGAACAGATACGGGCATCCTCATGAGGAAACAATAGACAGAATAGAGGCGGCGGGAGCGGAATGGTATTGCACGAAAGAAAACGGTGCCGTTACGGTGACAACAGACAAGGGAGGGAAAATTAAGGTGAAAAGTTATGAAAGATGAGGTTTTGGGTGGTGTGGGTAGGGAAGAGAAAAAAGAGGATACATACCCAAGGAGAAGAGGTGGTGTGGGTAGGGAAGAGAAAAAGGAAAATAGATACCCAAGGAGAGGGAGTAGCAAGGGTAAGGGAAAGAAAAAAGAGGATAGATACCCAAGGAGAAGAGGTGGTGTGGGTAGGGAAGAGAAAAAAGAGGATACATACCCAAGGAGAAGAGGTGGTGTGGGTAGGGAAGAGAAAAAAGAGGATACATACCCAAGGAGAGGAGGTGGCGTGGGTGGGGAAGAGAAAAAGGAAAATAGATACCCAAGGAGAGGGGGTAG
>ENA-UESE01000245-UESE01000245.1-human-gut-metagenome-genome-assembly--contig:-NODE-245-length-82400-cov-86.150650_pt1 | contig 82400 bp, 76 predicted proteins | sample MGYA00242995_ERZ507996 | MGnify/ENA primary metagenome ERZ507996 (study PRJEB26167, sample SAMN06115489) | human gut metagenome | host: Homo sapiens | place: China:Sichuan | collected 2015-04-15...
GTCGCTTCCCAGGCATCGCCGGACTTCTCGGCAACCGCATTCCCTGCCTTGGCAGTTCCTTCCTTGGTTGCATCCCAGGCGTTGCCGCTCACTTCCTTGGTCTTGTCCCAAGCTTTGGCCGTGCCTTCTTTGGTCGCTTCCCAAGCACCGGCTGATTCCGTTGTATTGTTTTGAGACATTTTAAATACTCCTTGTGATGGGTTAAACATACGTCGGCCAACGTTTACCGACAAAACAGCATCCGTTTTCAATGTCATCGTTTGCGAAAATTCGGACGCGGACGCACATTCACAGCCCAAACCGCCGACGGCAGCCAAAACGAGCGTCAAAACGTTTTTTCCTGTTTTCATGAGAATCTCCTTCAACATTTGTTCAACCAACCAAGTAACCACTTTTTCCCGCTTTTAAATAAACCTTTCCGCGATCGCAAAAATCATCTGAAATATCAAAAAACAAACGATACGCTGCACAACCGAAGTCGACATCACAAGTTCCCCTCCGCCGACGCAAACAACACTTGCCGTTTTTTCTCCCGTCCCCCGCATTCAAGCCTCGTACCGGCAAACCATCAGCTTATGCAAACGTTTAAAGCATAAAAAAAAGCCCCCCTTAAACGGAAGGTCTTTTCTTCATAAAGAAAACCGGCGAAAAAAATCTTTTTATTTTTTCCCGCCTCTCTCTTTTCTTTACAACATACGACGGTTCATGTCCCCACGAACGTAAAACCCTTTCTGATTCTATTCTTTTACGCTTTTCTTCCTTGTAAAACTTTACGGAACCTATCAGGCAATATACCATGGCGCCAAGCGCTGCAACACAAACCATCAATACGATGATCTCAATAATTGTTTTAATCATAAGCAAAATTTTTAAATATTATTATTTTATAATATCGTTTTTTTAAATATCAACCGGGAAAAATTTTCCATCCGATTTCTGTCGTTTCGTACAAACCTTCTTCGGCTTAACGGCACCAACTCCGAACCGTTACCCGGCAACGGTTACGGCGAAAAAACGGACAATTTAAAATCCCCCGAAAACTCATCAATTCGAACCGCAAAAACACAAGAAAAAACAAAGGCTTGCGACAAAAAATCGCAAGCCTGTACAAATTGGCTGCCCCACATGGATTCGAACCACGATTAACGCAGTCAGAGTGCGCTGTCCTGCCGTTAGACGATGGGGCAATCATCAGAAACTGGGACAGTTCTATTGCATTTTCATACAAATGTCAACAACATTTTTTTACAATTAAAGAAATTATTTTCCCCGCAACATTTTTCCGCCGTTTATTTAACCGCAAGGCTGTTATTTTTTTAACATAAACGTTGGTTAATTTTCTACATGCTAGGCAAAAAGAAAAATAAAGTCAATTCCTTATTTTGCCCGGACAAAGCAGACACTAAGGAGTGCCGCAAAAAAACGAACGTTTTAATGCGGCATTGTCATGATCAGACTTTTCTCACTTGAATATACCCCAAAAGGCCGGAAAATCACGTTTTGCGGCTTTCGCTTTTCCATTTCTCTCCGTTCCCGGATGCAAATGTTTTTCCGACCGCTGATTTCGGTTATCGTTCCGGTTTACAACGTGGAAAAATATCTCCCGCAATGTTTGGACAGCCTGATCAAACAAACGTTTTTACCGTTTGAAATCATCTGCGTCAACGACGGCTCGACCGACGGCTGCACCGAAATTCTCAGCCGTTACGCCGCCAAAGACCGGCGCATTCGCCTTATTTGTCAGAACAACCGCGGCCTTTCCGCCGCCCGCAATGCCGGATTAAAAAAAGCCAAAGGACAATATGTTCTGTTTGTTGACAGCGACGACTTTCTGCACCCCGAAACTTTGTCGTCATTATACCGGCAAATTACCCGCCACAATGCGGACATTTGCCTTTTCGGCTACTCTCCGTACACCGACAACGGCGTTAAAACCGCCAACCTTCCCGCCACACATTACGGAAAAAACGAAAACGACGCCTTTACCTATCAGCAAATCACCGGAAAAATATTCAGCCGGGTTGCCGTCTGGTGCAAACTTTACCGCCGCGGATTTATCCGCAAGCGCAAAATCGAATTTCCGGAAGGATTCGTTTTTGAAGACGTAATCTTTCATATAAAAACCATCACATCCGCCGGAAAAATCTGCCTGCTTAACCGCCCGCTTTACTGTTACCGCACCGATAACGCGGCCTCAATCACCCATGTTTCCGCCGCAACCACGCAACTGCTTGACATTGTTGAAGCTTTTGACATGGTTTACGATTACCTGAAAGAGGAAAAGCTGCTGCCTTCCCTCTCCCTCCATTTTTGTCGTTTTCTGTATGATCACACCGGCTGGCATCTGAAACGGGCAGCCGAAAAACCTAAAAAACAACTGGCAGAAAAAACCCTTTCATGGATCAACCGTCACGACGACATTCGTCAAACCATAAATGCCAACCCGGTTTTACAAAGCTTTTATAGCTCTCTGTCGCCTGAAAACAGACAAACGCCTTTCAGATAATCAGAATATCACTTTTCCCGTTTCCTTCGTCCGCTTTTGCCGCCGGTTCCGCTTCCTTGCCGTAATCCGGATCTTTTATGGTATAATAACATGTCCCGTCAACTCCGTTTGCAAGTTTTTCCTCCACCATCAGCGTTCCTTCTTCATAACCTTCTCCTTCTATCGTATATTCTACAACACTGCGCCTTTTATTATCATAATACGGATCAAGACATTCAAGCTTCACGTAACCGATCCGGTTTTCCAGCAGGCGACAATCCGTCCACTCGTAGACTGCTCCGGCTTGACTGTCCTGCACAATCTTTTCCGGCCGCAAAATCGTCAGCCATGAAATCTTCGAAAACGGTTCCAAAACCTGATAAAACCTCTCGTCAACAAATTTTTTTCCCGTCGCGGAAACCGCCTCTCCCGCTTCCGCCGCACCCGACAAAATCAGCAAGAAAAGCGCTGCCGCCGCTCCTGTCATTTGCATCTTTGTCCACCCTTCAGATAATCAGAATATCACTTTTCCCGTTTCCTTCGTCCGTTTTTGCCGCCGGTTCCTCTTCCTTGCCGTAATCCGGATCTTTTATGGTATAATAACTCACTGATCCCATCCAGTCACGTCTTACCATCAGCGTTCCTTCTTCATAACCTTCTCTTTCTATCGTATATTCTACAACACTGCGCCTTTTATTATCATAATACGGATCAAGACATTCAAGCTTCACGTAACCGATCCGGTTTTCCAGCAGGCGACAATCCGTCCACTCGTAGACTGCTCCGGCTTGACTGTCCTGCACAATCTTTTCCGGCCGCAAAATCGTCAGCCATGAAATCTTCGAAAACGGTTCCAAAACCTGATAAAACCTCTCGTCAACAAATTTTTTTCCCGTCGCGGAAACCGCCTCTCCCGCTTCCGCCGCACCCGACAAAATCAGCAAGAAAAGCGCTGCCGCCGCTCCTGTCATTTGCATTAAATTTTCTCCTTAACTGACAAAACAAGTAATAATAGCACATAATAGTAAACAAATATAATCAACTTGTCATCTGTTTAATCGGAAAAACGGCCTTTTAAACAATTTTCCAGATTCCAGGCGTTTCGCTTCGGCATGTTGGCAATCGGCTTGCCTTTGCTGTCCGTGGTTTTGCGGTGCAGATTTTTACAAAAACTTTCCACGTCTTTTTCCTGTGCCGCTTTGTACAAACCCGGCCATTTTTCAGGCGATATGTTGCCGATGTTAAAGTTCACCTCCAGCAGACTGTTTTGCAGATACGGACTCATTTTGTCATAATTGGGAAAAGTTTTTTGCAGATTCCGCCGACGTTCCGCCAAATCCCGCTCCAGCAAATCGAGACAGTAATCCGGCGGCAGCCGCAGATCACTTTTTTTGCAAAAGTATCAGCTCCATACTTTTGCCCGTACGGCAGCAGCGTTTGAACATACCGATGCGTCTGCAAAACCCTGTCCCGACCAGCCAGATTCGTCCTGTCCCGTTCCACGTTGCCGCTCATCTTTTTATACCACGGACACCTTGCTGCTTCTTCCGGCGATGCAGACCTGTGACCGACACAATAAGTAACATCCCCAACAGTATCCAAGTACATATGGGGAACATTGCCTTCTTCCTCTATTAAAAGCGCCTTCAACGCCGCATCGGCAGCTTTACGTTCCTTTTCCCGTTCATCCTGCCCTGTTTCCTGCAAAAAATACGGTTCGGCGACAAACGGCGCGCCGCCTGCCGGCATTGGCTCGGTCAATGATGGGACGGCGGGAAGAAATCCGCTCACGCCTTCCGCCGGCAGAAAAGTTTTCCGGTCTCCCGAACTTTCGCCCAAACCGTTGTTGTCCGCCACATCCGCGGCAATCGGCTCTTCATCGTTGTCATCGGATTGAAAAGCGACATAATAAAACGGGCTTTGCCCCGGTTTCGGATTGTTCCTTTTAACCGGCATTTGTCCGTTAAAAATTTGTTCCAAAATTTTTCTGGTTTCGGTACTCATTTATCATCTCCTCAAAAAACTTTCTTCTTCAGATTTTAAAACAAAAAAAACCCGGCCCGGCCGAGAATTTTCTGATCCTAAGACCGCCGCAGGTTGCGGCGGTCTTGCGCTTTATAACGGAAAAAAGAAAAAGCTCCGGCACACCGCCGGAGCTTTTAAAAACACTCATCCCATTATGGGAATAATTTATACCACAACCTTCATAAAAAGTCAACACTTTTTAGTTGAGCGTTTTTCTTCCTGCTGCATTTTCCGCTCTTCCCCTCGTTCACCTTTCCTCCGCCTTTTTTCTCTTTCACATCCGCCGATACGCCTGCCGAAGTTTTTCCTTCCTCGCTTTCTCTTTTCTTTCTCTCTGCCCTTTCCCCTCTCATTTTCTCTTTCCTTTCTCCCAACCCTTTCTTCCCTCTCTTTCCTTTCTCCCTGCCCTTTTTCCGCCTGCCTTTTCACCGTTCCGGATACAAAAAAAACAAAGGCGGCCGCAGCCGCCCCTGTTTCTGTTCGAAAAATTATTTTTTCTCTTCCAAATCGGTTTTGATGTGCAGTTCTTTCATCTGCTGCTCGGTAACGAAATTCGGCGCCTGCATCATCAGATCCTGAGCCTTGCCGTTCAAGGGGAACAAGATCACGTCGCGGATGATCGGCTCATCCAAGAGCAGCATCACCAGCCGATCCATGCCGTAAGCCGAACCGGCGTGCGGCGGCGCTCCGAATTTGAATGCGCTGATCATGCCGCCGAACTTGTTGTCGACCACGCTGTTGTCATAACCGGCAATTTCAAACGCCTTGTACATAATTTCCGGCTCATGGTTGCGCACCGCACCGGACAACAGTTCAACCCCGTTGCAGACAAAGTCGTACTGATAAGCGAGAATGTCGAGCGGATTTTTGTTAAGCAGCGCGTCCATTCCCCCCTGCGGCATCGAAAACGGATTGTGCGAAAACTCGACCGCGCCGGTTTCCTCGTTTTCCTCATAAAACGGAAAATCAACGATCCAGCACATTTTAAATGCATTTTCGTCAACCAGTCCGAGCTCTTCCGCAACCCTGTTGCGCAGCCGCCCGCTGAACTTGTCAAATTTGACGCCGGCGCCCGCCATAAACAGAACCGCGTCGCCCTCTTTGAGGCCGAACTTGTCTTTCAGTTCATTCATCTTTTCTTCACTGAAGAAACGGGCAATTCCCTTGGCGCCGGCAGCGGCCAGAGCCACATAGGCAATGCCGCCCATGCCTTCTTCCTTGGCAAAGGCGTCAAGCTTGTCAAAGAAAGAGCGCGGCTTGTCGGCAATGCCGGCAACCGTCATCGCCTTTACCGTCTTGCCTTCTTTGGCCAGGTTGTCATAAACGCCGAAACCGCTGTTGCCGAAAAAGTCCGTCGCATTCTGCAGCACCAGCGGATTGCGCAGATCCGGCTTGTCGGAACCGTATTTCATCATCGCTTCGCGGAACGGAATGCGGACAAACGGTGCCTGGTCAACCTTTTTGCCGTTGGCAAATTCGTTGAAAATGGTGCCGAGCGTGTGCTCAATCACGGCAAACACGTCGTCCTGAGTGGCAAAACTCATCTCCATATCCATCTGATAGAATTCACCCGGCGACCGGTCGGCGCGGGGATCCTCATCGCGAAAACACGGCGCAATCTGAAAATATTTGTCAAAACCCGACACCATCAGCAGCTGCTTAAACTGCTGCGGCGCCTGCGGCAGAGCGTAAAACTTGCCCGGATTAAGCCGCGAAGGCACCAGAAAGTCGCGCGCCCCTTCCGGCGAAGAAGCGGTCAAAATCGGCGTCTGATATTCGGTAAAACCCTGCTCGCGCATCAGCTGGCGGGAACGTTCGATCACCGCCGAACGCAGCAGAATGTTTTTGTGAATGCGCTCCTTGCGCAAATCAAGAAAACGGTATTTCAGACGAATTTCTTCCGGCGCGTCGTCCTCAATCGCCACCTGGAACGGCAGCACTTCGGCCTCGGAATAAACCCTCAGCCCGTCGACTTTGATTTCGATTTCCCCGGTCGGAATGTTTTTGTTAATATTTTCGCGGATCACCGCTTCGCCGTCAATGCCGATCACCGATTCAACCCGGATCCCCTGCATTTTCTCAAACAGCGGCGAGGCGCTGTCAAACACGCACTGGGTTATGCCGTAATGGTCGCGCAAATCCACAAAACACAAATTGCCGAGATTGCGTTTGCGGTGCACCCAGCCCGCCAGTCTGACTCTTTTGCCGGCATCCGCCGCACGCAGCTGCCCGCAGGTAAAATTACGATATTCGTTCATCTGAAAAACCTCAAATTTTGGTTAGCATGCGGCCTATATTAGGCCAAAACGAAACAAAATCAATAAAAAAACAAAATAATTTATTAAAACAATATTAATCATGTGCTGTTAAGCTTTTCAGTCAAAACCAACAACGGAATCAAACCATGCAGACAATCGACAACACTCAAGATCTCGGCCTGCTCTGTCAAAGGCTAGCCAAACACCCGTACATTACCGTAGACCTGGAATTTATCCGCGAAAAAACCTATTTTCCGCTGCTTTGCCTGATCCAGGTCGCCTCGGAGGAAGAAACCGCCATCATCGACCCGCTGGCGGAAGGCATCGATCTGCAAAGCTTCTTTGCGCTGATGCAAAACCGGGACGTAACCAAAGTGTTTCACTCCTGCCGGCAGGACGTCGAGATCATTTTCGAACTGTCGGGCATTATCCCGCAGCCGCTGTTTGACACTCAGGTGGCGGCAATGGTCTGCGGTTTTGGCGAAAGCATCAGTTACGAACGGCTGGTTAAAGCGATTCTCGGCATCGAACTGGACAAGACCGACCGTTTGTCCAACTGGCAGCTTCGGCCGCTTGATGAACATCAGCTGGAATACGCCGCCGGCGACGTCACCCACCTGCTCAAAATCTACCGTCATCTTAAAGAACAAATGACGGCCGGCAACCGGCTGCACTGGATTGACGAAGAAATGGAAATCCTTTCCCGCGGCACCACCTACGTCGCGCCGCCGGAAGACGCCTGGCTGAAAATTCGCCACCGCTCGCACAACGCCAGAGTGCTCTCGGCCTTAAAAGCGCTTGCCGCCTGGCGCGAATGCCGGGCAAGAGAAAAAAACGTTCCCCGGCAAAGCATCCTTAAAGACGACTTTCTGGTCATGATTGCCACCGCCTGCCCGAAGAACAAAGAAGAACTGATGCAGATCCGCGGCATGCGCAAAGACGTCGCCTCCGGACGGCTGGCCGACGAAATGCTTGACGTGCTGGAGCATATGAACGTCGACGGCAAGCTGGCCAAACAGCTCAAAAACGAAAACATCAACGCCGTACCCGCGCTTTACGAACTGTTAAAAATGCTGCTAAAAATCGTCTCCCAGCGGGAAGGCGTGGTTTCCCGCCTGATCGCCGGCGATACCGCTCTGCAGAAACTGGCAGCTTACAAGGACAAAGACAACCCGGCACTTTGCGGCTGGCGGTATGAGATTTTCGGCAGCGAAGCCCTCAAACTGCGCAACGGCGAACTCTCCATCCGCTACAACCCGGAACAGAAAGACATTGAATTTACCGACGTCAATCGTGAGACGCCCGCCTGATGCGGTCGTTGATCGCCAGGCCGATGCCGTTTTCCGGGATCGGCGCCATTGCCAGCGTGCGGCTGCCGGCCAGAGCGTCGGCCTGGCGCAAAAAGGCAAACAGGTTGGCCGCAGCTTCGCACAGATCGCCGGAAGGGCTTAGATTCAAATCGCCGTCACGTTCGCCGAAACCGATATAAAACTCATCCGCTTCCGCCTTTTCCGCATTGATACGAAGCTTATGCCCCGGCGCATAATGGCGCAGCAGCTGTCCCGGCGCGCTCGGCCGATCCGGCTCGCCGTGAGAAACCAGCACTTTCTCATTTAAAAAGTCCTCAATCTCTTCCAGCGTGGTACCGCCGGCCCGGAGCAGAACCGCGTTTTTGCCGGTAACATCAAGAATAGTCGATTCCACGCCCACCGAGCAGGAACCGCCGTCCAAAATCATGTCGACGGCTTCGCCCAAACCGTCATAAACATGTTGCGCGGTGGTCGGGCTCACCGATTTGAACAAATTGGCAGAAGGCGCCACGATCGGCACTCCGCTCTGCCGGATCAAAGCCGCCGCCACCGGATGTTTCGGCATTCTGACCGTGGTTGTCGGCAGCCCCGAACAGGCCAGATCCACGCCCGGATTTTGCCCCCTGCGCTTCAAAACCATGGTAAACGGTCCCGGCCAGAAACGCCGTGCCAGCGCCCGCGCCCGCTCGTCGGCCAGGGCATAGTCCGGCAGCGCGTCAAAATCGGCGATGTGGGAAATCAGCGGATCAAAAGTCGGACGTCTTTTAACCGCAAAAATCTTTGCCACCGCTTTGGCGTCATACACGTTGGCGCCGAGACCGTACACGGTTTCGGTCGGCATGGCGGCCAAACCGCCGTTTTTAATCACTTCTGCCGCTTTGGCAATATTTTCTTCGTTTGCCTGATATATGTTGCTCATCAACTTTCTTCTCGCAAAAAATATTATGATCGGTCATAAGAAGCCGTTTGCCGGCCGCGTTTGTCAGCGGCTGCCTTTGCCGCCGCGGTGAACGAACCTGTCGGGCGTCTTTTCCCTTTTCGCATTGGGCACCAGACTACTGAACTTATAGGTCATCTCCGCCAGCTTGTTAAGATAAATCAGATTTTCGCCCGACGGCCGCATCGGAAAGAGCCGCCGTTCCGGGTTGGAAAAATCGTGCGCAATGTAGGTTTCAAAGTTCAAAATACAGGCGGCATGTTCGGGTACCATGATTTTTTCAAAATAGAGCATATCGTCGCTCACTTTGGCCTGTTCCAGCTTATGCAGCCAGCGGTGAAATTTCTTTTCGATCAGACACAGTTTGTTGAAACTGTTAACTTCGCTCAAACTGGCCACATTGTTCGGCGAATAGACGGGGATAGTATGATGACGGTCAAATTCCGGCCCTTCGATTCTCTTGCCGTTCTCGTCCAAAACCACGACGTCCCAGGCTTCGCCCGTCTTGCGCATTTTTTCAACCAAAGCGTCGGTATAACGCGGATCCACCCCCCCCCGGTTCAGCATTTCCCGAAACTCGGTTTCCCGGGCATTGATAAAAGTTTTGATAAACGATTTGCGCTCACGGTAGCGGGCAAACTCTTCCTCGCAATTATTGCGAACAAAATCACGAAAATCGTGTACCTGCAAAGCCTTAATCAGATTTGGCGGCAATTGCATTTGTTCCATTCGCGCCAACACCAAACTTTCCACCGAACGATAAGTAGGAAACTCGCGCATATCGTTCCACGCTCTGTTTTTTTTCAACGCCTTGACATAATCGCTACTGTCATAGCGCTCCAACCCGGCGTTTTTCAACGCATAACGGTAATGAAAGGAAAGAAAGTTCTTGTCTACCGCATAGATGTCGCCGTTGCAGTCGTCGCGGATCAGCATTTTATACTCCGGCTCAATCGGCCGCTCTGGCGTAATCGTGCAGGCATAATTGTTGTTGTAAAGATAATGGCGCAGCAGTTCGCGCATCTGCCGTTTCGGCTCGCCTTCGGGCAGCTGCCGGAAAACGTTCATCGCCTTGTTTACCGTTTCGTTGGCAAAGGCAAGATATTTCAGATATTCCACCGCTTCCCTGCGAGATTTGCTGGCCATGCCGCCGCTCCATTTTGTTAAATTTTGTCACATTATAACCTCTTTTTTTTAAAAAGTCTAACAATATTAGGAGTTTTTTATCATTTCACCGCTATATTGCTGTTTATCGCAACCATTTTGTCAGAGGCGCACCCGCCGGACAAAAAAATTATCAGCAGGAGGAGAAAAAATGACCGAATTTACATTTTCAACCGGTGCCAAAAGCGCCGCCGGCGTCAAAGTCATCTTAACGTCGGGCAGCGGCATCAACGCCGGAAAGTTTATTTCCGAAGAAGAAGCGGCCGCGCTCAGGGCCGCCGTCCGCAAACAGAAATTTGACGGCAAAGCGGGAACTTTCGCCGAAATATTCAACGGCAAAATCCGGATCGTCGCCGCCGGCACGGGCGCCCGGCCAAACGCGCTCGACCTGCAGATTCTCGGCGGCAAACTCTATAAGAAAATCAGCGGCGAAGAAACCGCCGCCGTTTTCATTCCCGCCGACAAAAAGAACCCGCTTTCCGCCGGCGAAGCCGCGGCCGACATAGCTCTCGGAATAGAACTCGGCGGCTACCGCTTTGACAAATATTTCACCAAAAAACCGGCTGACAGCTACCCCAAACTGGAAAAAGTCGAATTTCTGAGCGAAACGCAAATCGACGATAAGGAATTTGCCGCCAACCGCGCTCTGGCCAACGCCGTCCGCTATGCCCGCGACCTCTGCAACGAACCGGCCAACAACCTCACGCCGGAAATTTACGCCGCCGACATCAAACGTCTGGATTATCTCGGCATCGACGTCACCGTTCTCGACGAAGCCAAGCTGCATGACCTCGGCATGGACATGCTGCTGTCGGTTGCCCAAGGTTCGGTCAATTCCCCGCGGGTGGCCGTGCTGCAATGGAAAGGCAGAAAAGACGCCAAAGAATTCGACCTCGGTCTGGTCGGTAAAGGCGTCACTTTCGATTCCGGCGGCATTTCCCTGAAACCTGCCGCCAACATGGGCGACATGAAAGGCGACATGACCGGTTCCGCCGTCGTTGTCGCCGCAATCAAGGCCGCCGCCCTGCAAAAACTGCCGGTTAACGTCGTCGGCGTGGTCGGCCTGGTGGAAAACATGCCTTCCGGTTCGGCAACGCGTCCCGGCGACATCGTCCGTTCAATGTCCGGGCAAACGGTGGAAATCGTTAACACCGACGCCGAAGGCCGGCTGGTTCTGGGCGACTGCCTGTGGTACATTCAGGAAAAATTCGGGGTTAAGAAAATCATCGACGTCGCCACCCTCACCGGCTCTACCATGATGACCTTCGGTTTTGAATACGCCGGCCTGTTTGCCAACGATGACAAACTTGCCGCCGAACTGACCGCATGCGGCGAAACGAGCGGCGAAAAACTGTGGCGCCTGCCGATTAACGCGGAATACGACAAACTGATGGATTCTGACATTGCCGACATGAAAAACACAGGTCCCCGGCTGGCCGGCGGCATCACCGCCGCCTGTTTCCTGCAACGCTTCATCAAAGAAGGCGTCAAATGGGCGCATCTGGACATTGCCGGCGTCGACAAAGACGACAAAGGCCATCCGCTGACGCCCAAAGGCGCCACCGGCTTCGGCGTCCGCGTTTTGAACTGTCTGTTAAGAAAAACGAAATAACAAACGCCGTTTTCCACCCGGCAAAAGCCTCCGGACAACTTCCGGAGGCTTCGCTTTTCAAACGACCGGCACCGCCCGAGGCCGCACAACACCGGGAGCTGCATTTTCTCCCCCTGCCGAAAACGGACGGCACGGCTTTTTTGAGCCCTTAGCGCAAAACGGCAGCCGGAAACTGCTGCCGGACACAAATTACATATTTTCCAGATCTTTGCCTTTTCCTCTCGGCAAATACGGGTTTTTCCGGTCTTCTTCGGCAGCCACTTGCAAAAACTTCTTCGCACCGTCGGAAAGTTCAACGCCGCTGTTTTCCAGATCCTTCCTGATCTCATAACCGGAAGCGGTCAATACCCTGTTTCCCTTACGATCACCGTTTACAATAACCATATCGCAAGGGTTGTTGTTGCCGATGGCCTCATCTCCCATAAAAGTCACCAAACCGCCTTTGGCCACAAATTGCACCTCTCCCCACGAAGCTTGCAGATACATGTCGTTTTCGGCAACCATGGCTTTTCTCCGTTCACCGCCCACGGTATGGGCTTTGGCGGTTTCGCCGGGCATCATCTCGGCAAATGTTCTGCCGTCGTCAAGTGTATAATTGTTGCTGCCGGCTTTCTCCGGTTTTTTCGCATATTGATCGGGAGAACCATCAAGGCATTTGCGGCTGTCAATCGCAAAGCCTTCTTTTGCCACATTGCTTGTTTCCTCAATAACCCGTCCGTCGCGCGCCAGCGTTTTGGTCTGCACTTTTTCGCCGCCGACGGCTTTGGTCAGATCAACCGGGATACCGACCTTTTCAACATCAAACAACATACCGCCGTTTTCTTTGGCATATTTCAAAATTTCCTCTTGTGACAAAGGATTTTCGGCACTGGAAGCCCTTAAAACGGCATCCGCGCTCTTCCCTTTTCTCTCGGCCAGTTTTCCTCTTAAGTCATCAATTTTACTCATTGTTTAATCTCCTTAAAATTAACCGGAAAAAGGACCTCCCGAACAACGCGTCCGGCAAATGCCGTCGCACTCAAAGGATCCTTTTTTTGCTACGCAAACTTATCGTATCACTTTTTCCGTTAAAAGTCACTTAATATATTCTTTCGTCTATCTTTTTTACAAATCTTCCGCATTTCTTTTTTACGGCCAAAAAAAGGATCCTTTTTTTGCGATCCTCCGAAAGAAAGGATAAAATATTTTTTTGTCTTTATAACAACCCGTTATCGCACTTAAAACAATCCGAAAAACTCAAAAAAAATGCGGGAGGTTAAAACCTCTCGCATTTTTCAAACACGTCGCAAAGCCGTTCTTACTGTTTTACCCGGCTTTGATAATCAACGACCGCCTTCAGGAACTTGTCTTCCTCCATATAGCGTCCTTTGACAAGGATCTCCGGAGAAACCAACCCTTCTGCTGCCAGCTTATACCCCATGTTCAGGGTGTTTTCCAGTTGCTGGGCATCCCACGCCTTGCCGCTTGCGCCTTCGTCGTAAGCGTCAAGCATCAGCGCGCGGATCACCTTCAGCACCGCGGAAACGGTTTCATCCGTTCCGCACAATTCCGCCATCACGTTCGGATAGGAATAGGCCAGGAACAAAGGCGCCAGTGCCTTGTATTCAGCAGGATAACTTCCCAGATTCGGCAACGCGAAACGGGTTTTTCCGTGTTCGCGGAAAAGATGCGCCACGCCGTTGGCAAGCGTTAAGTCCGCAAGCTGCATGTCCAGCCGGTCATAACTGAAAATCCGGAGATTTTCGTTAACCCGGCGGCCGATTCGCTCTTCCGCTATCACGCCTTGCGAAACCATGGCTCCGTAAGCCGCGGAAGAAAACATCTTCGGCTCTATGTCGGCAATGCGCACCCACGCGTTGGCAACATCCTGCAAACCGAACGAAAATTCGGTTGCCACCCGCATCTGATAGAGCGGATAGGTCACGCAGATCAGGTTTACGTCTTCTCTGACGCCGTAATGCGCCAGAGTTTCCTTAACCAACTCGATGTTTTCCGCCGTCGAAGTATCTTTCGGCGTCATCAGCAGTTTGCCGAGCAGTCCTTTGGGAACGCCGAGCAGCAGCATCTGACGGAGATACATCCGATATTCGGAATTTTTGCGCAATTTGAACTGCGGGCAAAACTCCGTCATGTTCTGGTTGTCCTGCAAACCGAGGAACATAACCCCGTCGGGCAGAGCCTTATGCATACGGATATAGCAGTACAATGCCTCAGCCGCCTTCACCGCGCTTTCGGGAGCGCCGGAAAAAACGACCAAAACGTCCTTGCGCCCGCCTTCCCGTCGCGGAATGTGACGGTAATCGTAGGAAACGACGTTTTTGTTTCCGTACTTCAGAATTTCGCCGCCGTCACCGCGTCCGAACCTTTCGGCCGAAGCAATGATTTGCAGCTCTTCTTCGCGCAGACGATAACGGGGAACGGCATACAACCCGGCGGACGAAACGCTCTGACGACAGAATTCCTTCTTGGCGTTCAGACTTCCGTCATGGGTTTGCAGCACGTCAAGCACCCATTTGATGCATTTGACCCAGTCTCTGAACTCGCGTTCGCTATGGCCGCGGCGGGCAAAACCGGGAAAACTTTCAAATTCGTACTCGAAATCTTCTCCATACTTGGCATTGTTTACAATTGCCTGAACCAGTCTCTGATAACATGTTATTTTGTTCATAAATAAAAAAATTAGTTAATAATTAAGTGAAACATTTTCATTGTATGCTTTCATTCGCGATCAGTCAACAAAAAATTGACAAAAAATCAGTCGTCCGGCAACCGCACGACAAACAGGGAACCCTTTCCCGGCGTGCTTTTGACTTCAATGCCGCCGCCGTGACGTTCCGCAATTTCCATGGCGATGGACAACCCGAGGCCGGTTCCCGCCGTCTGCCGGCTGCGGGTTTTGTCCGCCCGGTAAAAGCGTTCGAAAATATGGGGAATGTCTTTTTCGTCAATCCCGATTCCCTGATCCTCAACTTCAATCCGGCAGCCTTTGTCTTCTTTTAAGACCCGCACCGTCACCTGCGAGTTTTCCGGACTGTACTTGACGGCGTTGTCCAAAAGAATAAGCAGCAGCCGGCGGATCATTTCCCTGTCGGCACTGACCGGCACCGCGCCGGCACTGCCGTTTATCACCCGCACGTTCCGGCGTCCCGTCATCCCGGCGGCCGCCCAGTCGGCCAGCATGCTCAAATCGAAAGTCTCCCGGCGGATAAGCGGCTGCCGGTTGTCCGTCCGCGCCAGTTCCAGCAGATTGCCGATCAGCGTCGACATACCGAGCACTTCCTCTTTCATTCCCGCCACCAGCGGCTGTTTCGGATACTGCAGTTCCAACAGTTCCAGCGAAGACAGCAGCACCGCCAGCGGCGTTCGCAGTTCGTGCGAAGCGTCCGCGGCAAACCTTTTCTGGTTTTCAAGCGTTCTGATCAGCGGCGCAATGGTGCGGTCGGCCAGAAAATTGCCGCCCGTCCACGCCACCGTCAGCATCAGCAGCAAAGCCCCCAGCAAAAGATAAATATAACGCAGCGACAACAGCTTAAAAGGCGTCACATTCACCAAAATCACCACCCGCCGGTCACCGTCACGGCCCGCCAGCATATAAAACTGCCAGCGCCTGCCGCGGTTGTCGTCAAGCGAAAAATACTGCAGCTTGTTGTCCGCGAAAGGCTCGGCAATCTTCTGCCGACAAACCGCGTCGACCGCCGGATCTTTCGGATGTTCGGCAAAAACCAGCCTGTCGCCGGCAAACCAATAGGCATAGCTGTAAATCGACCCGATATCGGAAGCCGCCGACATCTCCTTCAGCGGCGTATTTTCGTTGACCCCGGCGTCTTCGGCTTCCCTGATTTCGGCGGCAACGGCGTCATACATGGTGTCGGCAATCACTTTTTGCACCGCGTATTTGCACATGGCAAACCCGCCGACGGCAAAAAACAGCAGCATCACGGCAATAATCGCCGTATATTTGTAAACCAGCCGCCGGCGAACCTTATCCGTCACTCCTCAATCTCCAAAACATAGCCGATTCCCTTAACCAGACGGATCCTGATCCGGCCGGAAAATTCGCGTATCTTGCGCCGCAGGATATAAATGTAGGCGTCAAGGCTGGCCGGGCTGATTTCCGGGTTGTCCGTCCATACCTTGTCCAAAATCGTCTCCCGCAGGATAATCTGTCCGCTGTTGACAAACAAAAGCCTGAACAGTTCAAACTCGCGCCGGCTCAGCTTCAGTTCCTTTCCGCCGGCTGTCAGCATCCCGGTACGGCTGTTCATCTCCACGCCGGACTTGGTGTAAATGTCGTCGACGAAAGGCCTGCCCTTGCGCCGGCCGAGCGCATTCACACGGGCAATCAGTTCCTTGTTTTCAAACGGTTTGACCAGATAGTCGTCGGCGCCGCTTTCCAATCCTGTCACGCAGTCGTCGGTGCCGTCCCGGGCAGTCAGAAAAATAATCCCGCCCTGATAATTGTATTTGCGCGGATTTCTCAACAGGCGGCAGATTTCAATGCCGCTGATCTCGGGCAGCATCCAGTCGAGAATAACCACGTCATAACTGCTGGCGGCCGCTTCCCTGATCCGTTCCAGCGCTTCTCTGCCGTCCCTGGCCCATTCCGTTTCAAACCCGGAAAACTCAAGCAGGCTTTTCACCAATGCCCCCAGTTTTATGTCGTCTTCCGCCAACAAAAGTTTCATGGCCGTCCCTTTTCCTCTCTTTGTTCAGATTAAAAACGCCGTCATTTTTTGCAAGCAAAATCTGCCTTTTATACGCGGATAAATAACTTTTTCGCAAATTTTCAGATTATTTTCAGATTAAAGGCTTATTCTTGAACATAAAGAATAAAACGGCGAAAGAAAAAACGGACAAAAGTTCATGAGGCTCCTTACCCGATCCGGACGATGCCGCGGCTTTGCCGCCAAAAACGCCTTTCTTTCTGCAGGTTTTTATTTTTCATAATCCCCGCCCGGTTGACCGGTCGGCAATTTTTATGTAATGTCTCTTTTGGTTATGCACACCGGTTGTGCCTGTGTCCGGGCAGCTTTATCTGCCCGGATCATTTTCCAAAACACCGGCAAACATGGCTTTCGTCAAAACTTTTTATGGTTTGGAGACTGTTTTCATGTTTAAATTCATTACTTCCGTCAATTCTCTCGCATACAACTTCCTGCTTTCCTTTCTGCTGCTTTTTGCCTATAACGGCATTTTTCTGCAAAAGCTTTATGCCGTCACCGGCTCCGGCTGGGACTTTGTCAGCGTCAACCTGATCGTTTTTCTGTTTCTTTTTGCCGCCTGCAATCTGCTTTTGTGGCCGAAAACGGCCAAACCGCTGGCCGCGTTTTTTCTTATGGCCAATGCCGTCTGCCTTTATTTCATGTCGAATTATCATATCGCCATCGACAAAATCATGCTGTTAAACGCGCTGGAAACCGATTCGGCGGAAGCCGCCGACCTGTTTAACAAAAAGTTTTTCGCCTTTCTTTTGATCGGCGGCGTTCTTCCGGCCGTTTTTTTCTGTCGGCTGAAAATCCGTTTTGCTCCTTTGCGGCAAGAATTTCTCGTCCGTCTCGGGTTGACCGCCGCCGGCCTTGCCGTTGCCGCCGCCGTCATTTTCCCCAACTACAAATATGCCGCCCAGTTTCTCCGCAACAACCGTAGCCTGAGATATCAGCTGCTGCCGGTCAACTATGTCGGCGCCGTCATTTCCGCCGTCAAAATCGCCAGCCGCACGCATCACGAACCGGTTCTCGTCGGCCGCGACGCCGTCTTCCGCCCCTACTGGCAAAACGGCAAACCCGTGCTGATAGTTTTGGTCGTCGGCGAAACCGCCCGCGCAAAAAACTTTTCCCTCGGCGGCTATCCCCGCGACACCAACCGCGACCTGCTGCCCTATGCCGGCGACCTGTTTTACTTTGCCAACACCGTTTCCTGCGGCACCTCGACCGCCGTTTCGCTGCCCTGCATGTTTTCCGCCGCCGGCAGAAGAGATTTCAAACCCGGCAGCGAAGTCTACACCGAAAACCTGCTTGACATTTTTGCCCGCACCGGCTATCGCGTCCTCTGGCGGGAAAACAACTCCGGCTGCAAAAACAACTGCAACCGGGTGGAAACCGAAACCTTTTGCCGCAACTATGCCTGCAAAGACGAAATTCTGCTGAAGGACTTCGTCGCCAAGGCAAAATCCTTGGACGGAAACGCGCTGATCGTCCTCCATCAACAGGGCAGCCACGGTCCCGCCTATTATCACCGTTATCCTGCGGCCTTTGAACGCTATGCGCCGGCCTGTCAAACCGAAGACCTGAGCCTTTGTCCGCAGTCGGAAATCATCAACGCCTATGACAATTCGATCGCCTATACTTCCCATATTCTGGCCGAAACCGTACGGCGTCTGAAAGAACTTTCCGACCGCTACAACGTCATTATGCTCTACGTTTCCGACCACGGGGAATCGCTCGGCGAAAACGGCATTTACCTGCACGCCGCCCCCTATATGATCGCGCCGGAAGAGCAAACCCGCATCCCCATGCTGATCTGGCTTGATCCGGACAACGCCGACGCCCTGCGGATCGACCACGAATGCCTGCGCAAAAAAACAGTCGGCAGCTGGTCGCACGACAACGTCTTTCATACTTTGCTCGGCCTTGGCGGAATCAAAACTTCCGTATACAATCCTGCGCTCGACCTCATTTCCGGCTGCCGCAAAAAATAACCCCCCGGCTCTTTTCTTTGCCCGATGAGAACTTATATCACAAGGCAGGAAAGGAGAAACAAACATGAACCCGACGAGCACTCATAACCGGCAGTCCAAAGCTGCGCGCGCCCTGTGGAACTTCCTCACCAGCCCGACCGGAGCGTTCCTTATCGCCGTTTCCGCCATTTTGATCGGCTATTACCAGTTTTACATCAGCCGGCCGATTCTGAAATATACGACCGAAACGACGGAAATATCTTCCGCGTCCGGCAGCGACGACTTCAAAATCCACATCAACGGCAAAGATTATCCCAAACTCTACAAAACCTCCGTAACGCTTTCCAACACCGGAGAAGACGCCCTTGCCGGCAGCGACGTTTCCTCCCTCGGACACGACCCGATTCGGATTCCGATTCCGCCGCGGGTAAAAATTCTTTATTACGGCATCAACAACGCGGAAACCTCAAGCGACGTTTCGGCCAAACTGATCAAAACCGACAACGCCATCGTCATTGAGTTCAACTACCTCAATCCGGACAACCAAATCACCGTCAACATGTACAGCGAAGATAATTACGACAAATTTGAAATTCTCGGTTCCGCCGTCAACGTCAACCGGATCACTCAGGCCTGGAGTCCCGAACAGACAAGAAAATTCATCATCGGCACCATCGCCGGCATCATTCTTTTCTACACTCTGTTCATTTATCTTTATGTCCGCCGGCACAAACCGCTGCCGCGGATTTAAACGCTTTTCCGCATTCTGCGGCACCCGCCCCGAAAGGAACTCCCCCGGCAGGGCCGGCAAAGGCTTCATACGCGCTTTGCCGCCCCGAACGCAACATTCAAAAATCTGCCGGGCGCGGTTTGTTTCCGATACAAAACGACAAAGGAATTTTTTATCCGCCGCAAACAAAATGCAAAAAAAACGCAAACAGAAAAGAGGAAAAAAAGAAAAGACAGAGAAAAGAAAAGGAAAGTGAAAAAAAGCCGCAAAACTATGAAACCGTATGTCAGAGGCGTTTTCCAAACACAAAAAAAGCCTCCTTTAAAGGGGGCTTTAATTTTTCAGGGAATGATCACAATTTCGATTTACGGTCAGGCCTTCGCTTTAATAAAGGCGCGTACCGTTCAAATCCATACCGACCACTTTGTTGGCGATGCCGCGCGGGTAACGAAGAGTTATTTCGTCGCCGGCATGAGGTTCGCCATACTCTTTGCTCAGTCCGAAGCGCATAATCCCGCCTGTTTCGTCTTTAGCGGTAATACACCATTTTTGATCGGACACACTTTTCACGTTTTGAACTAAAACTTTTACTTCCATGGTTATAATAATTAAAGATACGTTACAAACTATACAAAAAAGACAAAAAATTGTCAATATATTATACACCGATAAAAGCATTTTCTTTTAAAAATAGACATTTTTTCCGTAAAGCCTTATATTAAGTGGCATGAAAAAACAAGAACAGTCCGAATTGCTGCTGAAATGGTATAATGCGCACGGCCGCACGCTTCCCTGGCGGGTCAAAGGCGGCGCGCATCCGGATCCTTATGTCGTCCTTGTTTCCGAATTTATGCTGCAGCAGACAACGGTAAAAACCGTGCTCGACTATTTTCCCGGGTTTCTCAAACGTTTTCCGACGGCAGAAAGTCTGGCCGCCGCCGATCTGGAGGAAGTCTACCGTTACTGGCAGGGGCTCGGCTATTATACCCGCGCCCGTTCGTTGTATGCCACCGCGCAAACCGTTGTCAACGAGTTCGACGGCAAATTTCCCCAAAACCGGGAAGAAGTGCTGAAATTAAAAGGTATCGGTGCCTATACGGCGGCAAGCTTTCTCGCTCTCGCCTTCAATCTGCCGGAAACGGTCGTCGACGGCAACGTCATCCGCATCATCTGCCGGCTGCACCATTTGACCGCCCCGGTTGCGGAAATCGAAAACCTCATCCGCGAAAAAGCGGCCGCCCTCACCGATCGAAAGCATCCGGCAGACTACGCTTCGGCGATCATGGATCTGGGCGCCATGGTCTGCACGCCGAAAAATCCCCAATGCCTGCTCTGTCCCTGGCAGCACGAATGCTTGTCCCGCGGCCTGCCGGAACTCGAACGGATACCCAACCGCGCCAAACCGGCCAAAAAGGAAAAAAACGGCAGCGTCTGCCTGATATTCAATGCCAAAGGAGAAATTTTGATCCGCAAACGTTCGGAAAAAGGGCTGCTTTCCGGCCTTTACGAATTTCCCTGGACGGACGAAGGCTCCCTGCCCTTTGACGGCCTGAACGACACCGGACTGAACGTTTTTCATGTTTTCACCCACATTCGTCTGAATCTGGAAATATACGTTTTGCACATAAATTCGGACATTCCGCCCGTTGCCGACGGTTTCTTTACCGCGATCGAAAAATTGTCGGATTACCCCTTTTCCACCCTGATGAAAAAGGTTTGCGCCAAAGCTCTGCCGGCTGCGGCAGCGGCGCCGGCCAAACCGGTCAAAAGTCAGAAAAAGGCTCATACAAAAACTCTGTCGGCCGCAGCCGACGACGAAAAAACACCGGTATAACCCCGCCTGCCCGACGGTTACTTCTCCAGATTCGCGCAAACAACATTAATCACTTTAAAACTCAAATCCTGTCCCAAAAGCTTCGCAAATCCGTCGATTGAAACGGCATCTCAACATCTGCCTGCTTAGGCAGGTATTCAAATCACAGGCATCCCAAGCCAAACCAGGGGGTCGAAACAGTTGCAAGCCTTACGGTTTGACCATAACCAAAGGCACGAGGCAACGGTTCCGCCCCAAAACATTCAGTCCCGCACAACCGCACGCTTTTTGCCAGGCAAATCATAAAAAAAGCGCTTTTCTCCGTTACCGGAGAAAAACGCTTTTTTATCTTTTTCGAGAATGCTACTTCTCGGCAGCTTTCAAAGCTCGACTGAGCAGCTGCGGATTTGCCGCTACCAAAGCCTGCGCCTCTTCGTTCAGAGCCTCTTTCGGTTCATACTTGAAGATGCGTTCCCACATCATCGCTTCTCCCCGAGAGAAGAAGTAAACGATTGCTTCGGGAGAAAGATTAAAACCGGCATTATGATATATGTCATACTGCCAAATGTTCATCATCTTTTGCGCGGCCAGACAAAGTCCGTCGGTTTGGCTCAAAAACAGCCCCCACTCTCTTTGGCTGTTGCAGCCGGCGCTGTTACGCACCATCTGCCGCTGAGCAAAATAAGTCAGGGCTTCTTGTGTCAGTCCGGCAATATTGCGGCGAAACGCTTTGGAACGCTCGCTTTCATTGTCCGAACCGGTTTCCTTTTCCATCGCAAACACCTTACTTATCAGACGAGCCGACAGGCCGTAGCGTTCAACGCAGAAAAGGAAAAGATCACTGAGCTGTGCCGACAGCAGCATCTGCAGCATGGCTTCGGAAGGAGTCTTCTTTTCCAGATACTCCTTGATAAGCGCTGTTTCCCCGTTTACGGTCAGTAATTTAAACTGCTCGTCGTTCAGGGTAACGCCGGCCTTGATAATCTCCTCTCTGATACACCAGTTATCGGTGTTTTCAGACCAAAGAAGACTTATCGCCTTCGCAGACATATGTTTTTTCACCAAGTCCACCCGTTCCTCTTTGCCGGCCAGTACCATTGATTTGAAATAACGGCACTGCAGCTTGTCGGAATAAAATTCCACGCCGCGTACGGCCATGAAATGTCTTTTCCAACGGAACGGCAAAAGGGCGACAAACGGCCCGTAAACAGCCTGCATAAAGTCCATATAAACGGGAAGATCCCAGTCATACAGACTGTCCGCGGCCTTTTTCGGCGCCAGCAGGCAGTAAGGAATAAAAATCAGCGGATTAAAGAAAATGAACGTTACCGCCAATAAGGCAATAATCATCACTAATCCTTTCGCCGTGTTTTCACACACATTGCCCAGCCAGACCAAAACAGCCCATGCTTTGTTTGCTACTAAAGTTCTAACACTCTCATTGTTTTTTAAAGTTGCCATAGTTATAAAATTTTAAATGGCGCCCAAGTCTCCGATCGGGATAAAATCATTAAGCTTTCCGGGAGACGATGCAAAAAGCATCCGGAAAACTGCCTATTTTCAGAGTTACTTCAAATTCGGCCGTAATTTTATCAATCGTCGCTTTGAGCAGAACTCAAAAAACAACAATCAAAAATAAACCTAATAATGAACATACACTTAAATAAACATTTAAATGGTACCACTTTGTATAATTTTTGTCAAACAAATTTGCCGGCATAAAAAAGATACCCCGCCTTGTCAAAAGCAGGGCGGGCATGTTTTGCCGGCACCGGTTTACGGCTTTCTGCAAAAAAAACGCAAAAAAAGATACCGCCCGGCCTGGCCGAGACGGTATACAAAAAAGCAGGAAAAACGTCTCCGCCTTCCGGTCACCGGCTTACAACCCGACCAGGTTGCGCGCGTAATCCGCCGCCCGGAACTCGTCCAAATCGTCGATCCCTTCGCCGACACCCACATAATAAATCGGAGTCGGATTTTCACCGGCAATCGCCGCCACCACGCCGCCTTTCGCCGTTCCGTCCAGCTTGGTAACCACCAGTCCTGAAACCGGCACGCATTGTTTGAAAACCTCAACCTGCGAAAGCGCATTCTGCCCGGTAGTCGCGTCCAGCGTCAAAAGCGTTTCGTGCGGCGCGTCAGGCACCACTTTTTGCATCACCCGAACGATCTTTCTCAACTCGTCCATCAGGCCGCTTTTGTTTTGCAGCCGGCCGGCCGTATCGACAAACACCACGTCGTCGCCTTTTGCGACCGCTTCCTTCAGGCCGTCGAAACAAAGACCGGCGCTGTCACAGCCGTTTTCTCCGGCAAAAACCCGCACTCCGGAACGCGTACCCCAAACCTTCAGCTGCTCGACCGCCGCCGCGCGAAAGGTATCGGCGGCAATCAAAGACACCTGCAGCCCCTGCGCTTTCAGTTTGGTCGCAAGCTTGCCGATGGTAGTGGTTTTTCCGGCGCCGTTTACCCCCGCCATCAAAATCACAAAAGGTCTTTTGCCTTCCGCGACCGCAAACTTCCGCTCGCACGGTTGCAAAAGCTTTTCCAGCTCCGCCGCCAGCTTTTCTCTGATCTCCTGCTCGGAAATTTCCTTATCCTGCCTCATTTTGGAAAATTCGCCCACAATCGCGGCGGCGGTTCTCACTCCCATGTCGGAAGCGATCAAAAGTTCCTCCAGCTCCTCCAACGTTTCCGCGTCAAGCTTCCTTTTGGTAAAAATGCCGCTGATGCCGCCGCCGATTTTCTGCGACGATTTTTTTAATCCCAGTCCCAGTTTTTCCAGCCAGCTAATCATCAACCGCTTCTCCTTTCTCACGCAGAATTTTCGCTCTTTTCCGCCGCACTTCGACCGGCACCTGCGGCATCAGCGCCGCCGGCGTTCCCGGCCGTTCGGAATAAGGAAACACGTGCAGTCTGCCGATTCCCGCTTCTTCGACCAAACGTACGGTATTCATAAACGCCTCCTCGCTTTCGGTCGGAAAACCGCAGATAAAATCGGCGCCGAAGGTTGCTTCCGGCCGCACCGCGCGGATTTTGGCACACAGCCCGATCACCTCCTCGCGGCCGTGGCGGCGGCGCATTCTCTTCAGAATCGTATTGTCGCCTGACTGTACCGAAAGATGAAAATGAGGCCAGATATTCCGATACTTCCCGACCAGCGCCACAAATTCGTCGTCCACCGCCGCCGGATCCAGCGATCCGAATTGCAACGACGGCAGCGACGGAAAAGCTTCCAGAATCTTTTTCACCAACCCCGAAAAAGACGGCTTGTACGAGCAGGCGTCAACACCGGTCAGGCAGATTTCCTCAAATCCTTTTTCCAGTAACACCCCGATCTGGCGCAGCACCTCGTCTTCGGGCACCGAACGGTTGTTACCGCGGGCAAACGGCACAATGCAATAGGTGCAGCGATGGTCGCAGCCCTGTTGAATCTGCACGAAAGCCCGCTGCCGTCCCTCAAAACCGGTAATCACGAAATCATCATATTTGTCATAGCTGAAAATGTCGCCGACAATCGTTTTTTCAGCAATTTCACCGCGAATATATTTTTCCAGCTCCGCCTTTTCCCGGTTGCCGAGCACCAAGTCCACTTCCGGCATGCGGGCAAAAGATTTCGGATTGATCTGCGCGGCACAGCCGGTAACCACGATTTTGGCGTCCGGATTTTCCCGCCGCAGTTTGCGCACCGTCTGTCGGCACTGACGTTCGGCCTCACGGGTTACCGCACAGGTGTTGACAATTATCAGCCGTTCTGTCCCGGCAAATTTTTCCTTTAGAATTTCAGACTCATAGCTGTTGATCCGGCAGCCGAGCGTCACCACTTCAACCATCTTGATTTTTCCTTAAATATTTGCTTGGAATATAAGGAAAAAAACGCCGCTTGGCAAGAGCAAAAAGGAAGCCGCCGGCAAAACCGACCGGTTTCATTTCTCCGCACTACCGCGGTCACTTCTGCCCCGTCATCCGATACCCGAACACAAAGCCCCCGCCGCCGACGACAATACCCCCCACAAAAACCTCACGGCCCGATCAAACGGCACCGACCGGTGCCCGAACCCGAACATCCCCCCTGCCGCTCCGAACACCACCGACCGTTTTCTTCCCCCAAACACCAGCCCTCCTGCTGCCGCCACCCGGTACCCGAACATAAAAAATTTTACGTTTCAATCCGACCACCGCCGGCCGTTTCCGCTTTCTCTAAAAAAACCGCAGCGCTGCCTAAATGCCATAGTTCAGCGCCAACCACCGCCGGCCGACGCACAACACCACCTCACACAACCTAACCCGAATATCTCCGGCCGCCGCTTTACGGCATTTTTCGCTCTTCGATGTCTTTAAAGTACTGCACGCTGTCGGATTTCAGTTCGCTCACTGCCGGCTCGTCACAGACAATGATCCCGTAGCGGTGCATTTGCAGAATGCTGACCGGCCACATATGGTTGACCCCGCATTCGATCGCATGATGCAGCGCCCGCGCCTTCTTCGCCCCGGTGGCCATGATCATCACTTCTTCCGCATCCATAATCGTCCCCACGCCGACGGTTAAAGCCATCGTCGGCACCCGGCTTTCGTCATTGTCAAAAAAGCGGGAGTTGGCCTTAATCGTGTCGCGGGTCAGCGTTTTTACGCGGGTGCGGGAAGCAAGCGACGAGGCCGGTTCGTTAAAGGCGATATGTCCGTCCTCGCCGACACCGCCGACAAACAGATGAATTTTGCCGTATTTGCGTATTTTTTCCTCATATTCGGCACATTCCCTGCCGAAATCGCGGGTCATGCCGTTCAACAGATTGACGTTTTCCGGCCTGATGTCAATATGCCTGAAAAAATTCTCTTCCATAAAATAATGATAGCTCTGCGGATGCGCCGGCGGCAGACCGATATATTCGTCCATATTGAAAGTTACCACGTTGGCAAACGAAAGTTTGCCCTCTTTCACCATTTCGATCAAAAGCCGGTACATGCCGAGCGGCGTCGACCCGGTCGGCAGTCCGAGCACGAAGGGCTTGTCCTTAGTCGGCCGAAAAGCCTTGATTTTGTAGGCCACATAATTGGCCGCCCACAAAGAACAGTCGTCATAGTCTTTTTTGATAATCACTCTCATGCTTTTTTCTCCCGTACGAACTTGCCGCCGATCATGGTATCGATCAGATTGAAGTTCTTATCCATAATGTTTAAGTCCGCCGCATAACCGGGAATAATCATCCCCCTGCCGCTTTGTTTCATAATCCGTGCCGGATTGGCCGCCGCCATCCGCACCGCGTCTTCCGGCTGCACGCCGTATTCGACCAGATTGCGAAAACCGTCAAGCATGGTAATGCCCGACCCGATAATCACGTCGTCGGCCTTGCGCTTGAAACATCTGTCAAAGTAAAAATCAGCGTCCGCCGGCGGCGTGGCGCGGGCATATTTCAGGGCATCGGTAACCAGCACCAGCTTGTCGGCCGTTTTGTTCTGCATCAGAAGTCTGATCAGGTTGGGATTGGTATGCACGCCGTCGCCTATGAACTCGCAGGAAATTTCCCGGTGGATCAGCCCGGCGCCGACCACTCCCGGTTCCCGGTGATGCAACGGCCGCATGGCGTTAAACATATGGGTCAGGTGCATAATGTTCACCTGCATGCCCTCAATCATCTGCTCATAGGTGGCGTCGGTATGCCCGGCCTGCAAAATGATGCCCCGTTCAACACAATAAAGCGCCAGTTCCCGCATGTTTTTTAATTCCGGCGCCACCGTCATATTGATGATTTTGCCGTCCGCAGCCTTATAAATCCGTTCCATCAGGGGCAAATCGACCGGTGAAATTCCTTCGGCCGGCTGTCCGCCGATCCGCGCCGGCGACAAAAAAGGCCCTTCGAGGTGGATTCCCAAAATCCGCGCGCCTCTTTCCCGTCCCATCGCTTTTAAAACGGCCCTGATCTTCATCATCAGTTCCGCCTCCGGCGTGGCGCTGATGGTCGGGATAAAGGAAGTCACGCCGAAACCGGACAGAAACTCCGACAGCCCGAGGATCGATTCCGCCGTCATATCGTCGGTGCTGAAACCGCCGCTGCCGTGAATATGGGTATCAATAAAACCCGGAACGATATTTGCCCCGAGCATATCAATAACCCTCACTTTGGGAGAAAACTCTTTTTGCCGGAATCTTTTTTCGTTGTAAACATCGGCAATTCGGCCGCCTTTAACATAAACCGCACAATTTTTCATCACCGAAAAACCGGTATAAACGGTTGCGTTATGCAGACATACGGCGCCTTCCATACCCTGAACACTCCATAATTCTTATGCTTTGCATTATGCCCCGCAAAAGAATTTTTGTAAAGCTTTAAAACCAGGAAAACTGTCTTTTGCTTTCCGCCTTCCCCGCGGCCGCCATCGTCTCCGGCTGATCCGTTCCGCGGTTCCGGCTGTTTTCTGACGTTTAATTTCCCCTGTGTTAACCGTCTCGGTTTTAACGGCTGCACATTTTACATGCCATAAACGCAATAAACAGCCGGATATATAAACATATTTTACAACAAAAAAAGGCCGCCTATTGACAGGCAGCCCTTTTTCAGTCAACAAAGCTTTTCTCGATTTTTCAAAGCTTTTTCCACTCACGGCAGAATTCTTCCAGCTTTCCGTTGAAAACCATCGGCAGCAGCAACAACATAACCGACAGTATTGCGACAATAGGAATGATAAAACTCCAAATGCCTACTTCCGCAAACAAACCGACCACCGCCAAAACGACGTAAAACACGGCCAGAACCGTCAGAAGGCGGGAAACACGCTTATACCAGATTTTCCATACGGGAGAATCCGCCGTGCCGAAATACAAAAGTACGCCAATAAGCAAAAGAAATATCAAAGCGCACAAAAAGTAAACAAAAGCAATAATAAAATTCATAGATTTAAGTTTTAATAATTTCCGATTGACACAAATTCAAACATAAAAAACGACAAAAAACAACTTCTTTTTTCAAAAACCTGCCGCTCCGCCTTTTCCATGACGCTTTTCTTCAAAAAAACGGCAAAGAGCGATTGCAAATAAAAATTCCGTCGCTACATAAAAAAACGGCATTGCCATAAAGGAGCAAAGATCATGAAAAAACTATTCCTGTCCGTTGTCTGCGCCGTCTTCGCCTGTTTTGCCGCCCGGGCGCAAAATACCGCATACCGGCTGAGCACTCACATTCTTGACATCGGCACAGGCATGCCGGCGCCCAACATCGCCGTCAAATTGCTCAGACAGTCCGCCGGCGGAGAATGGACGGAAATCGCTGACGGAATCACCGATTCAAACGGCCGAATTGCCGATTTTCTTCCTTCGGACCAAAACAATTCGGGAATATTCAAACTCCGTTTTGCCACAAGCGACTATTTCGCCCGGCAAAAACAAAACTCCGTCTACCCTTATATAGAGGTCGTCTTCAAAATCGAAAACAACGACCGCCATTACCATATTCCGATCACCGTATCGGCCAACGGTTATTCGACTTATCTCGGGAACTGAAATCCCGTCCGAACCTCAATCTGCCGTAAAATCAGGATGGCTTCTGACACCGCCCGTTGCCGACAAGATATGAAAACTTCAACAAAAATTCCCGATCCCGTACCTTTCGTTTTTTGCACGTTTTGCTTTTTCCGCTTTATTGAGGAGAATTGCCTGTCAGCCGTTTTCTTCCCCAGGCAATTAATAAAGAACACGGGATTCCCCAATTACAAAACATATTAAACATATCCGCAACCTTGTTAACAGTTTCATCAGACCATTCATACACGGTGGCGGCAGGCGGCAGAAAAACAATACCGGCAATCATAAAATACGGCACCCATCCAAACGAAACCAAATAATACGACAGCACCGGATATTGCCTAAAAGCATGGCTAATCACAGACGGGACCTTGTTAAAAAAGAGAAAAAACAACAAAATAACAAAAACTCCGGTCAACAAAAAAGAAAAGCTTTCTGCGATCGGATTTTGAAAATAAGCCGGAGGATAACTCAAAACAGTATATACCCCGCCTGCAAACAATGCTTCTTGTGAATACAGTTTCATAACTAACACACCTTGTTTTCTTTGAAAATTGCCCCTTGTTTTGGTAACTTTGTTTATAAGCGGTCACACCGTACGCCACCCCCACGGTTCCCGCTGACTGTATTAAAAACTTTTCTCTTCACATTCCGCTTTAATATTATGAATATATTTTCTTACGGCTTCCCTTATATAATAAGTTGCTTCCGCTTCAGCGCTTTCACTATACACTGCGGCCATATGATTCTCGGCGGCAAAATCACTTGCCAGCATATTATCGTAAAAACAATCATAGATTGATTTGGTCAAATTTTTAAAATGCGCTTTAACTTGTTTATTATTTTTAACATAAAAATTGTCAAAAAGCTTGTCTGCAACATCAATCATACATCTGGCACTGGCACGATGAGCCTGAATCAAAGCTTCCGATGAAACAACATCGTAATTTCCTTTACAATCATCAAGCTCCTTTTCCAAACGGGCAATAACCGTTGCATTCTCATTTTCACAGTGTTTCTCATAAGCAAACGCTTGAAAGGAAAACAGACAACATAAAAGCAATATATTTTTCATTTTATCCCCTTGCTACATACTATTATAATACATTCGATACTTTTTATTCAGGTAATACTCAAGTTTTGATTTGTATAATTTATCAAAATCTCTTTGATTACTGTAATGATTTGCCGCACGATTATACCAACTTTTCAAGTTGTTTATATTTTGGGGCTTTGCATCCACCGTATTAAAATAACTGTTCATTCTTTTTTGAAGAAATAAATCGTTAATTTTAACTGCTTCATCATCTGATAAATTATTAATTTTTTCAGCTAAGCAGTCAGAAATAACCATATTGCGGGGAAGAGCAGTATTAAAATACTCATTGACAGTATCAGCCAACAATTTTCCCGTATTTGTTCCCTGATTGATTTCTCCGTCAAAAACACTTCGTGCTATCATCAAATTTTGCAGAGCTTTAATGTTATAAGCCTGATAAAATCTTTCATTCAATATTTGCCTTGCCTGTTGATGTGTCAAATCTCTGACATCTGCTGGAAAACCAATTCCTTTTTTTAATGAACTTTTCCAATGGTTATACTCATCTAAAGTAGCCTGAGTAACCGCAAAATTGGTAGGACCACCACTGTCATTTGTTCTGTTACTGTACCCGCCCTCAATTTGATGCGTATTTTTTCTGCCGTCATCCCCCCAATAAACATCATCAAACGTAATTTGTGATTTAACACCTGCGTCACTTATCATGTTGTTCACATTATTCTGAGCTAACCGGACAATCAAAGCTGCCGGCGATGTTTCCGGATATAATCCTTTAACACGATCCGATGTTTTAGTCTCAAACGAGGAAATAAAATCATTTCTGCTTTGCGTCGGCATCATCATCGCCCGCTTTTGAACGGCGTTTTGAATACCTGCATTCAAAACAGGGGTAAATTGTCTTTTTTTGATGTTGTTTTCTATATTTGATCTGCCGAAACCGTAATTATCGGCGGAATTTCCCCAAAAGCTTGTGCCAAGCCGCGGATAATTTTCATCAAGCCCTTGCCGGTTAAAGTTTTCGAAAAGTTCCTGCTCTCTTTTGTTTCTCGCCGTCTGATACAACAATTCGTCACGGAGGCTGAAACCGCTGTGATCAACACCGTAACCGTCCGTCTGATCGTCTTGATTGAAATATCCAAACCGAGACTGATATCGCGGATACATATCCATATATTTTCCCCTTTTGATTATTGATATACACACAGCGTATCGTGCTTTTACAAAAAAATGCAATCATTATTTGTTTTGTTGAGGATAACAATTTTTGAAAAAGGATTTCCATCTCTCCTCCCGCCAACGAAAACTTTGTTTTCAGCAAACAAATACCACATGTATCAAAATGAAAAATTCACAACATCTCCAGACGCACAACCGATGATAAAATTCCACATATGCCCCAAAATAAAATCAACACCCCTGCCGGCCAAACCGGCCGAGCGCCCGTATCCCGCCTCACCCGGTCAAAGGTCCCCGTATTCCGGCAGATTCCCATATCCGGCTCGCCTCGACTGCAATCCTCCGTCAAATCGGGATAATTTGGGATATTACCGACCGCTGACAAAAACATTAAAATTCTATTTAAGCCACTCTTCTATGAAATTAAAACAGGCTTGTATCCACGGAATTAAAAATATAAATTTTGCAATCTTAGGATGATTTTTAATATTACTTGTTGCTAACAAAAATATTAAAACATCAATAAGAATTCCCAATTTCTGACTTTCTACATACACTTCCCGATTAATATAATTCCACGAATCAAGCGTTGCCACAGATCCAAAAAGAGGGTCATCTTCAGCGGGTGGATTAAAATAATCCACCATCACCAAAAAAAAATAAAATCCATAAAATCCTATATACCACACAAACGGTTTTAACAACTGCATAACAGATAAAACATATGCTTTTGCTTTTTTGTGCATTTTACTTTCTCCAATTTTACCAATTTTCTCGGATATATCTCACATAAACAGGAACCGATTCCTGACATCCATCTAAAAAATCACTCAACCTGCCGGTTTGCCATGGAATATCAATACATCCTGCAGATCCTTTGCTCAAACCGCCATGAATCGTAAAACCGTCTCTTCCGTAGGTATGTGTTTCAGGATCCGGTTCCAACCACACTCGTCTCATTCCCCATGCAGGCAGAGATCCCTTCCATTTCCCTCTGTTTACATTTAATATTCCTGTTGCCAAGCCGATTATTGCGTCTGATACGCCTATATTTTGTCTTTGATCTTGATTTGCATAATATATCCCTTCAGGAATAGGCCCTTTATAAGCAACATTTTGAAATTTTTTTGCCTGATAATTTTTATCACCGGAAAGAGCATCAAGAATATCTATTGTTTTATTGTCTTTTAACAATTCTAAATTCGATCCGTTAAACATCATACTGCAATTTTGATCATTAGGATCCGCCGGCGATGTTTCCGGATATAATCTTTTAACACGATCCGATGTTTTAGTCTCAAACGAGGAAATAAAATCATTTCTGCTTTGCGTCGGCATCATCATCGCCCGCTTTTGAACGGCGTTTTGAATACCTGCATTCAAAACAGGGGTAAATTGTCTTTTTTTGATGTTGTTTTCTATATTTGATCTGCCGAAACCGTAATTATCGGCGGAATTTCCCCAAAAGCTTGTGCCAAGCCGCGGATAACTTTTATCAAGCCCTTGCCGGTTAAAGTTTTCGAAAAGTTCCTGCTCTCTTTCTGTTCTCGCCGTCTGATACAATAATTCGTCACGGAGGCTGAAACCGCTGTGATCAACACTGTAACCGTCCGTCTGATCGTCTTGATTGAAATATCCCGACCGAGACTGATATCGCGGATACATATCCATATATTTTCCCCTTTTGATTGTTAATATACATATAATGTATCATATCTTTACAAAAAATGCAATTATTATTTGTTTTGTTGAGGATAACAATTTTTGAAAAAGGATTTCCATCTCTCCTCCCGCTAACGAAAACTTCGTTTTCAGCTAAATACCACATGTATCAAAATGAAAAATTCACAACATCTCCAGACGCACAACCGATGATAAAATTCCACATATGCCCCAAAATAAAATCAACACCCCTGCCGGCCAAACCGGCCGAGCGCCCGTATCCCGCCTCACCCGGTCAAAGGTCCCCGTATTCCGGCAGATTCCCATATCCGGCTCGCCTTAACCGGAAGTTCCGACATCCCGCCTCACCCGCCAAAGGTTTCCGCATTCTTCCCCAAGCCGGCAAGTTCCCGTATTTCGACTTGTTCCCCCGACCGAGGATCCTCATTCCGCACCGCCCGACCGAGCACCTTTATTCCACCTTACCCGTCAGGAAGTTCCGACATCCCGCCTCACCCGCCAAAGGTTTCCGCATTCTTCCCCGACCAAACAGGTTCCCGTATTCCGCTCCGGCCCAAAATTTCCGGATTGCAAAAAAACACCTCCATCCTTTAAGAATGGAGGTGTTTCGCTTATTCAAACTTCCGATTACTCAGCAGCAGAAGTATCTTCTTCAACTTTGTATTCGGCCATGTGTTCCAACAGGCTGCGTTTTTCCTTAACGTTTTCCTGAGCCTTGTTGAGCAGGGTCTCATAACGTTCCGGATTCATCTTGTTGACAACCTGGAAACGGGTTTCGTTCGACATATAGTCGGACAACGGCTTGCTCGGCGCTTTGGAGTCAAGCATCAAAGGCGCCTTGCCTGCACTGACGTTTTCCGGATTATAGCGGTAAAGCGGCCAGCTACCGGTTTCAACCGCATTTTTCTGGTGTTCCAGACCGTCGGCCAGGTTGAAGCCCTGAGCGATACAGTGCGAGTAAGCAATGATCAGCGACGGACCGTCATAGGCTTCGGCTTCGTTCAAAGCCTTGATCGTCTGCATGTCGTTGGCGCCGACCGAAATCTGCGCAACGTAAACGTTGCCGTAGGACATGGCGATCATACCCAAATCCTTCTTCGGCAAGGCCTTGCCGGCAGTGGCAAACTTGGCCGAAGCGCCCATCGGGGTCGCCTTCGACTGCTGACCGCCGGTGTTGGAATATACGCCCGTATCCATAACCAGAATGTTGATGTTCTTGCCAGAAGCGATCGCATGATCCAGACCGCCGAAACCGATGTCATAGGCCCAGCCGTCGCCGCCCAGAATCCATACCGACTTCTTGATCAGGTAATCGGCCAATTCGTTTAAGTGTTTGGCTTCCTCACTGTCGATGGTTGCCAGCTTTTCGCGCAAAGCCTTGACATTGGCGCGCTGATCGTCGATTTCGACGTCGGTCGACTGCGGGTTGGCCAAAATCTTTTCAACCAGTTCGGCGCCGATCTGATCCTTCAGGTCTTCCAGCAGCTTTTTGGCAAAAGCAGTCTGCTGGTCGATTGAGAATCTCATGCCCAGACCGAACTCGGCGTTATCTTCAAACAGCGAGTTCGCCCAAGCCGGACCATGACCTTTTTCGTCTTTGGCATAAGGCGTGGTCGGCAGGTTGCCCGAATAAATCGAAGAGCAGCCGGTCGCGTTGGCAACGACCATGCGGTCGCCGAACAACTGAGTCAGCAGCTTGACGTACGGAGTTTCGCCGCAGCCGGCGCAGGCGCCCGAGAACTCGAACAGCGGCTGAATCATCTGGGTGGTCTTCGGCAGGCTCTTGGCAACTTCGGTCCGTTTTACATACGGCAGGGTTTCAAAGAAGTTCCAGCAGGCAATCTGCTCTTCCAGATGGTTTTCGATATGATCCATGTTGATCGCTTTTTTGCTCGGATCGGCTTTGTTCTTGGCCGGGCAGGCGGAAACGCAGATGCCGCAGCCGGTGCAGTCTTCCGGCGACATTTGCCAGATGAACTGCTTGCCGGCAAATTCCTTGCCCTTATAGGCGGCAGACTTAAAGCCGGCCGGCGCGTTCTTCAGTTCTTCTTCGGAAGCGATCTTCATGCGGATAACGCCGTGCGGGCAGACGAGAGAGCACTTGCCGCACTGGATGCAGACGGCCGGATCCCAAACCGGAATTTCGGTCGCGATACAGCGTTTTTCATACTGAGTGGTACCGGTCGGCCAGGTACCGTCGACAACTTCGCCGAAAGCGGATACCGGCAGCTGGTCGCCGCGGTCGGCAATCAGTTCGGCCGTCAGTTTCTTGACGAACTCCGGAGCGTTGGCCGGAACCGGCGCCTGACGATGGAAAGTCGAGGTAACCTCAGACGGATACTCTACCTTGTGCAGGTGGGCAAGCGAAGCGTCAACCGCGGCAAAGTTCTTCTGAACGATGGCGTCGCCCTTCTTGCTGTAGGTCTTCTTGATCGCGTTTTTAATCTGCGCAATCGCTTCATCTTTCGGCAAAATGTTGGAAATAGCGAAGAAGCAGGTCTGCATAACCGTGTTGATGCGCTGTCCCATGCCGGTTTCGCGGGCAACTTCAACCGCGTTGATGCTGTAGAAGTTCAGTTTCTTGGCAATGATTTCTTCCTGAACTTCAATCGGCAGGTGATTCCATACCTCTTCGGCCGCATACGGAGCGTTCAGCAGGAAAGTGGCGCCCGGTTTGGCAATTTTCAAAATGTCCACCTTGTTCATGAACGGGAACTGGTGGCAGGCAACGAAGTCGGCTTTGTTGATCAGGTACGCGGACTTGATCGGATTGTCCGAAAAACGCAGGTGGGAAGTGGTCATCGAACCCGATTTGCGGGAGTCGTAAACGAAATAACCCTGACCGTACTTGCCGGCGTCTTCGGCAATGATCTTGATCGAGTTCTTGTTGGCACCGACCGTACCGTCCGCACCCAGACCGTAGAATACGGCGCGGACAACGTCTTTCGGTTCGGTATCGATTGAATCGTCAAAAGCCAGCGATTTGTGGGTTACGTCATCGGTAATGCCGACCGAGAAACCGTTAACCGATTTGGCGGCAAAACCGTTGTCGAACACGGCCTTGACCATGCCCGGGGTAAACTCTTTGGAAGACAGACCGTAACGGCCGCCGACAACTTTCGGCATGTTGGCGATTTCGCCGTTGGCGAAAGCCTGAGTCAGCGTGGCAACGACGTCAAGGTACAAAGGTTCGCCGATCGAACCGGATTCCTTGGTACGGTCGAGGACGGAAACGACCTTGACCGACTTCGGCAAAGCCTTCAGGAAAGACTTTTCCGGGAACGGACGATACAGGTGAACTTTCAAAACGCCCAGTTTGGCGCCTTCGGCGTTCAGGTAGTTGATGGTTTCTTCCACCGTTTCGGCGCCAGAACCCATAATCACGATAACCTGTTCGGCATCAGCCGCGCCGACATAGTCGACGACATGATACTGACGGCCGGAAATCTTGGCAAACTTGTCCATTTCTTCCTGAACGATGCCTTCTACCTTGTCATAGTAAGGATTGCAGGCTTCGCGGCCCTGGAAGAAGACGTCCGGGTTCTGCGCGGTACCGCGGATAACCGGAGCTTCCGGACGCAGAGCGTGTTTGGCGTTGAAGGTATAGTCCACACCCTCGAGCATTGCTCTCAGATCATCGTCGGAAAGCACTTTGATTTTTTTGATTTCGTGAGAAGTGCGGAAACCGTCAAAGAAGTGCATGAACGGAACGCGCGAACGCAGAGTCGAAGTCTGGGCGATCGCGGCCATGTCATGAGCTTCCTGTACCGAGTTGGAAGCCAGCATGGCAAAACCGGTCTGACGGCAGCTCATAACGTCGGTATGGTCACCGAAGATTGACAGCGCGTGATAAGCCAGAGAACGGGCAGCCACATGCATAACAAACGGCGACAGTTCGCCGGCGATCTTATACATATTCGGGATCATCAAAAGCAGTCCCTGGGAAGCGGTAAAGGTAGTAGTCAGCGCACCGGCCTGAACGGAACCGTGACAGGCGCCGGCGGCACCGGCTTCGGACTGCATTTCCTGAACTTCGGGCACAACGCCCCACAGGTTTTTCTGCTTGGCGGCAGACCATGCGTCGGCCCATTCGCCCATCGGCGACGACGGGGTAATCGGGTAAATGACGCAGACTTCGTTCATACGATGGGCGACCGAAGCGGCGGCTTCGTTACCGTCCATCATTTTCATTTTCACTTCTGACATTTTATTTCCTTGTAAATGTTAACCATGTTAGAAAAAAATTTCTGCCCTCCCTATAGCACGGAAGAATGCAAAAATCCATCAAAAAATGATATTTTTGAAGATATTTTTATTTGTTAACCTAATCTTTGCAAAATTCTTTTAGATTGGCATAAAAACAAGAAAAACAACGGAGAAAAGAATGATCAAAACGACCACCGCCGTCATTTCGGCCCTGCTCGCCGCCGGCTGTGCTTCGGCACCTGCCGACAAAACGCCGCGAACCGTAAGCGGACAGCTTAACTCCTGCATGCTCGGAGAAATTTACGGCCGGCAGGAAGCGGGAAAACTTGCCGCCGACGAATGGACGACGGCCAGGGAAGTTTTCGGCATTTGCATGCGCCGCCTGGATTTAAGCGGCGACGACGTCAACGCCACCCAAAGTCTAAATATCGCCGCCAGCGTCATTCAGTCGCTGCGCCCGGCGTCCGAACCGGCAGCGGAAAAGTAACGGCCGGAGAAACGGAACAATGGCGGATTACGGCGAAGACTATCTGCTTGACAAACGGGTGAAAATTTTTCAGCCCGACGACGGTTACCGCGCCTCCGCCGACGCCGTTTTTCTGTCGGCGCTCGTCGGCAGCGCCGCCCCCGGCGAACGGATTCTCGACATCGGTTCGGGCACCGGCGCCGTTTCCCTGTGTCTGGCGCACCGTTTTCCCGCCTGCGAAATTACCGGGCTTGAAATTCAGCCCCGGCTGGCCGAATTGTCCAGCTTAAGCGCCGCCGCCAACGGCTTTGCCAACCTGCGCTATCTCAACCGTGACATCCGCCGCCCGCTGCCCGACATTGCCAACTGCAGCTTTCACCATGTCATTACCAACCCGCCTTACGCCGAACATGACATGCCCTCGCCCAACCCCGGCAAGGCCTTTGCCCACAATTTCCGGCAGTTTGACTTGTCTTCCTGGATCGCCTTTGCTCTGAAAATGATGCGGCCGAAAGGACATTTTTACATGATCAACCGCACCGAAGCCGTCACGGAAATTCTTTCCGCCCTCCGCGGCAAGGCCGGTGCAATCACGATCGTTCCGCTTTATTCCAAAAAAGGTCAGGACGCCAAACGCGTCCTCGTTTCCGCCCGCAAGGATTCGAAAGCGCCTGCGCGGCTTCTTCCCGGACTGGTCGTTCACAACGACGACGGCTCCTACTCGGCGGCCGCCGAGCGCATTCTCCGCGGCGGCGAATGTCTGCCTAACCTTTAGTCAGTTCGATGAAATAAACGACGTCGCGTTTGCCGGAAACGGCTTTTTGCAAAGCAACGATCGCCTTGCCGACCAAAGTCGTAACCGTATCTTCGGGATCATGCTCGAAAATGCTGGCGCCGAAACGGCACTTCAGCTTGTATTCTTCCCCGCAAACGGCATTTTTCCGTCCGAGCGCAGTCTGTATTTTATCCACCCAGACTTCCGCATCTTCCCTGGTCGACAGATAAGGCATCATAATCCAAAACGGATAGTTAATGCCGCGGGCAACCGTATAGTTCTGCGGCAGCGTCCCGGTCAGAAGTTCCGCCGTCTGCCGGAAAACCGCGGCGCGGAAAGAAGGTGAGGAAAAATCGGCAAGATTTTCGATATAAATGCCGACCACCGCAATTTTCAGCTTTCTCATCCGCTGGTCCTTCACCCTCTCGTTGATCAAAGCCATTTTCAGCCGGTCTTCAAACAGATTGAAACTCGGCAGGCCCGTTTCCTCGTCATACATGCAGCTCGGGTAGTCGTCCGGCTTGGTATAACCGTATCCCCTTCTCTGAAGAAGCCGAGACTCCCTGTTTTCCGTTTTCTCCGCCATTTTTTCAATCCCTATACTTTTTGACAAATATCAAACCGGCCGCTACTGCAAAACTTCAACCGCTTTTCTGATTTTGCGGATGGAATTGAGTTCGATCTGCCGCACCCGCTCTTTGGAAATGGCATAAGATTTGCTCAAATCGTCCAGCGTAATCGACTTTTCGTACAGACGACGCTTAAATAAAATGTCCTTTTCCCGCGGATTGAGGCAGCCGAGCGCCTGATTAAACAGTTTCTTGCGATAGTTGAGCGTTTCCGTCCGGCTGAGCCACTCTTCCTGATTGGGCTTGGTATCGGCAATAAAATCCAGCAGTTCGGAACCGTTGTCCGAAGAAGAATCCACCAGCACGTTCAACGAACCGTCATGCGACTTGAGTCGGGTATTCATGTCGGTCACTTCCTGCACGCTGACGTCAAGCGAACTGGCAATGTTTCTGATCACGTCCTGCGACATTTCGCGGTCGTCGGTCAGATTCAGCCGGTTTTTAACCTTGCGCAAATTGAAAAACAGCTTTTTCTGCGCGGCAGTGGTGCCGATTTTGACCAGCGACCAGGAATTGAGCACATATTTCTGCACCGCCGCCCGGATCCACCACAGGGCATAGGTGGAAAAACGAAACCCTTTGTCGGGATCAAACTTGTCCACCGCATAAAGCAGTCCGATGTTGCCTTCGGAAATCATTTCCGCCACCGGCAGCCCGTAACCGCGGAACTTGGAAACCACCTTCACCACCAGCCTGAGATGCGAGGTAACCAGCCGATAGGATATTTTGGCATCGCGGGTTCTGACATATTCTTTGGCCAAGTTATATTCCTCCTCCTGGGTCAAAATCGGAAACTGTTTAATATTCTGCAAATAACGCGAAAGGTTTATTTCCGGCGAAAAGTCCAGTCCGTCAAACGAAACTTGATTTTCCATCATATCCTCCTAAAAAACAAAAACTTTCCGGACGACATACCCCGATCCGGACGTTCGTTTCGTTTTAAAGCAGGTTTTTATTTCGGAGAAGCACCTAAATTTAGCAAACAGGTATCTAAAAGCAGGTGCAGGTCGGCAGGAAAATCAACCGAGAACTGCAAAAATTCGCCGCTGCGGGGGTGAACGAAGCCGAGCGACGCCGCATGCAGCGCCTGCCGCGGAAAACTGTTGACAAAGGCCTTGGTTTCCGGCGGCAGCCCGACAATTTTTGTTTTTCCGGACTTTTCATAAAGCCGGTCGCCGACCAGATTGCAGCCGATCGACGCCATATGCACCCGGATCTGATGGGTGCGGCCGGTTTCCAGATTGCACCGCACCAGACTGACGGTGCCGTTTGCGCTTTGCAGACAACGGTAATGCGTCACCGCATGCTTGCCGCCGTTTTCGACCAGCGCCATTTTCTTACGGTCAAAACGGCTGCGGGCGATATTACCCGTAATCGTTCCTTCCGCCGGTTCCGGACGGCCGTAAACCACGGCGTAATAAGTGCGCTCGATGCTGTGCTCAAAAAACTGGGCCGCCAGCCCCTGATGGGCAAAATCGTTTTTGGCAACCGCCAAAAGCCCGCTGGTATCCTTGTCGATCCGGTGGACGATGCCCGGCCGCTTCACCCCGCCGACGCCGGAAAGATTGTCGCGGCAGTGATAAAGCAGCGCATTGACCAGCGTTCCGTGATATACGCCCGGCGCCGGGTGAACGGTCATTCCCGCCGGCTTGTTGACGACGATCAGGTCGTCGTCTTCAAAAACCACGTCGAGCGGAATGTTTTCCGCCGCCGGTTCGGCTTCTTCCGCCGGCGGCACGAAAACGGCGAAACTATCGCCCGGACGCACTTTGAAGTCCTTGTCGGCGACAATATCGTCATCCAGACTGACGCAGCCGCCGGCAATCAGTTTCTGCAAACGGGCGCGCGACATGGCGGGAACCGTTTCCCGCAAAAAAAGATCCAAACGCATCCCCGCCTGCCCGTCGGCGGCCGGCAAAGTGAAAAATATGCTGTTGTCGTCCATATTCATGTTTGCGAAAATAAAATTTATGTTATATAATCTCCGATGTATACAGGTTATTTGCCAAATTGCAAGGATTTAAGTTCATGCTGAAGCTCAAGATACTGAAAGCGGTCGTTTTCATTCTGACTCTCCTGCTGATTTTCGGCATTGTCGTCCTTGCCTCCCGCTTAAGCGACGGACTTAAAAAGAAAACGGCGGCCCGCCCCGTTTCCGTCGCCCTCGGCGAACCCGAAGGCTCCGAGATCGGCGCCGTCGCCGCGGCGGGAAACAACCTGTACATTCCGGTAAAAGGCGGCGGCCGGCCGGACCGGGTAATTATTTTCGATACGGAAACATACCGGACAATTTCCACCATCAACATCAACTGAGGTTAAAATGAGCGAAGATTCCGAAGACATCATCAAAAAACTGACCGAAGACATTCCCGACGGCAAGGCAACCTTTCCCGCCGACGAAGATGACGAATTTAACCTGCTGCTTGATAATTTCATCCAGTCGGAACTAAAAAACATCGAGGAAGAAAAAAACAACACGCGGATTATGCTGGAAGAGCCGGAACCGCGGCCGATCAAACAAAACGCCAGCGACGACGAAGTGGCCGACGCGCTTGAACTGGCCGAACAAAAGCTCTACACCGCCTACCGCAATTACGTCGACTCAATCCAGGCGATTGCCGACGCCCACGGCCTGGAAGCCCCGGTTTTCCACATCAAGGCGCAGGTTCTGTATCCGCGCTATACCCCGAGCCTCGGCAACCTGATCAGCATTGACGTTCTTCAGGGCTGGGACACGATGTTCGAGTCTTTCCCCGACGACGTCGTCAAAATCAAACCCAACGCCACCGACGAAGAGCTGCTGGATTTTGCCGAACAGCATACCGACGAGAACCTGCAAATGGCCGTCGTGTCCTACGTGGAAATCCTGTTTGAAATCGAAGGCTGTGAAATCGCTTACGAAAAACGCCTGCTGGAATACGAACACCGCAAGATCGAAGAAGAAATCATCGAAGAACACCGCAAACGCGGCGAACGCGCGCGCAAATACGTTGACGCCATCGAAAGGAAAAAGTTTCCGATCAATGCCGAACGGCTGGTTCACGGCTATTTCAAAGTAGCCGGCAAAGACCCGGAAGGCTCGTTTCAGGCGCTGACCACCAACCCGGCGATTTTCGCCCCGATCGAAATTGACAAAATCAAGCCGAAGTTTTTCGGACTGATTAAGCCCTCCCCCCGCGACGGCCTGATTTTCAACAGAAAAATCGGCGATTTCCTGAAAAAACTGAAAGTCTAGACAAGCCGCGGATTACAGAAAAATATAGACAAAACGAAAAAACAATGCTATTCTTTGACAAAGAGCGGATTTGATTTTAAATCTTAGGATTAAAGAGGACCCAGAAGATGGCAGAACAAAAAAACAACTCTCAGGTTTCGGCAACGCCGCAGACGGAAACGCGGTCACCGGCGTCGCAGACGACAAACGACGCGGCCGGCAATGCCGCGCAAAGCGGCAAGCCTGCCGTCAGCATCAACCAAAGCAAATCGGACAGACTGGCGGAAATCAACGAGCAGCTTAAAAGCGACGTTTTGAGCATAGATCGGCGTGCCAAACTGGAACAGGAAAAGAAGGATCTCGAAAACGACGCTCAGGGCGTAACCAACGAGAAAAAAGACAACGATATCAAGCGGGACGACCCGGATCCCAAGAAGTTCGCCGAAGAAGACATCATCAAATACATGTACAACAAATGGCTGATCGAGTTTTTCTGCTGGACCGGCGGAAAAATCGAGAAAGCCGCCGGTTCTGCCTATGACAAACTGGAACGCAGAATGCTCGACAAGTTTGCCCAGCATCGGGCGGACAAACTAAAAGCCAAAAACTCCAACGCTTACAAGACTTACAAAACCGTTGACGCATTGAAGAAAAAAGCCAGCGAAAACATCAAACGACGCGATAAGGAACAGCTTAAAAAAGTCCATGAACTGGCTACCATCATCGGCGAAGGAAAAATGGCCGATCCATCCGCCAAAAATCTGCTGGATTTGACAAGTTATTTGGGAATACCGCCAGATCAAGCTCGCAACACGCCTCAAATAAAAGATATTTTAGACAGTTCTCTAAAATATGCCCAAAACAAAGAAAACCTATGCAAAACGCTCGGCATTTCGGTTGAGGAGGCGCAAAAAGACCCGAAACTGATCGGCAAAAAACTGCGCGAGTTGAAAAAAGACAAAGAAAATACGGAAAAATTCAAGTTGGCCAACCAACAATACAAAGATACCGTAGAAGCGCAAAAAGAAATGTGCAAAGTCGGTGCCCGCTTCGCTCAGCAGGAAGGAAGAAAAATTTATTTCAACTCCCTTGTCGACCAGGCGGCGATTAACATGGCGGAAGCGCAGATGCTTGACAAAGTCGCCCGCAACGGTTCCGCCTTTGAAGGCAAAGACCTCACGGAAACGTTCAAAAGCATGTCCGAGCAAAACCGTCTGGCCTTAAACGAAGCCACCTCCGACGAACGGGCAAATTATGTCAAAGGCCAAAACCTGAAAACAATCTACCCGGTTTCCGGCATGGCTCCCGTTCAGGTAAATCTGCCCGGCACAATCGAACACTACAACAACATGTCCCGGCAGGCTTCCGATGCCGCCGTTTCCAACATCGCCTGGTTTAGAATCGCGGAAATGGGAAAACAGCCGCGTCCGAACCGCACATTGAACAATCTGGAAAAAATGGTGGAAGAACAGCGCCGCAAGCATCAGCCGCCGACGGAAGAAAAACAGCAGGAAGCAGAACAAACGGCAGCGGAAGAGAAGAAGCAGCGCGAGGAAGAGCTGAAGAATCCGCCGCGGGAAGACGCTCCCCAAACACCTCCGCCGCACAACATGTGCGAGGAAGCCGCCGACAACCAAACCGTTGACAAACAGCACCAGGACAGACGCTCTTCCTTTGAAGAAGAAAAAAGCGCGTTGACGGTGCGAGAAGCTCAGCATGCCCAAAGAGGCCGTTTTCTGTTGTCGCGCATTAACCAGATCAAATACCAAAAACAGCAGGAATTGATCGCCGAAGGCCGGAAAAACAACTTCCAGGGTTGGAAGTATATGCCCCGCGGACAAGAGATGTAACCATGAAGAAGCTTGCCAAATATCTGCGGCTGCTTCTGATTCTTGTCGGATGGACAGTTTTTTACCTTTGGATCATCGGCCTGATCATGAATTATTTTTGGCATTTCAACATTTTTGAAAAACGCTACTGGCTGATCATCAGCAAGTTCTGGAGTGCCGGCGGAGTCATTGACCAGCCGTCGGAATACATGTTCCTGCTGATGCTTGTTCTGATTGTCCCCGGCTGGTTCTGGGGCTTCAGGAAAGCCAGACAATTATCTTACGTCAAAATTATTTTCTTCCCCGTGTTTTGGTACCATGACTACATCAGCCGCAAATATGCCGGCCAACCGTCGCATATCGTGCTGAAAAACATGGGCGGCGGCAAAATCAAAAAACAAACGCCGCAGCAGATGATGGAAGAGATGATCTCCAGCCGGATGCCTCAGGCAAAAGAAAAAAAGGATCTCAACTCCAGCAAAATCCGCAGCAATTTTGAGCAGAAAAACCGCAAATTCCACGAAAAAATGGAATCGGGCGACAGCTGACCGGAGGATGTAAAACACTTGTTAACCATCTTTCGCTTACAATGGCTAAAAACTTTATGGAGATTTAATTGAAGCCCTTACTGATACTGACCAGAATCATTATTGTCGGCCTGTTGTGGAGTGTTTTCTTCATGGAAAGCATACGGGTAATCATGCTCCGCAACTGGCATTTTGACATTCTCAACATGGAGCACTGGCAGATCGCTTGGGACCTGTGGCTCAACTCCTGGGTCATCTCCGAACCGAAAGAATGGGCATTTGTCCTCATCATCATTTCGTTTATTCCGCTGTGGTTTACCGGCTGGATCGCGTTGAGCCTTGTTTCCTGGGGAAAAGTCGTCTGGTTTGTCCTCACCCTGCCGTGGAAGCTGTTCAAAAACTTTTTCTACAAACCGGTCAAAATCATTACCACCAACACCGGCGTAACTCCGATCAAAAAGAAAAAGTCTTATAAAGAGATCCGCCCGCGGGCCGTCCGCTCCGCCCTGACGACGGAACGCAGCGAACTGGCGCCGTCGCCGATCAGCATTCCCGCCGTCACCCCGACCTTGGTTACGCCGAAAATGCCACCGGCGATCAAACCGACGGCGGCAGTCGAAAGCAAACCGGCGCCGAAAAATTTTGAACATGCCCTGTTTAAATTCGACGACAACTTCGACGATTTGGACTTTGACATCGATTCTTTTGAAGTCGAAAGCAAAAAAGTGCCGGAAAAACCGGCTCCCTCGCCGGCCAAAACGACCAGAAGCCAAAGCCGCGACGAAGATTATGACTACGATTCCCCGCGTGAACGCAGAGAACGCAAAGACAATCGCGGACGCGAAGAAAACCGGCGGGAACGCGACGACGAAAGACGACGCGAGCGCGACTATGACCGCCGCGACGACAGAAGGGACGACAGACGCGAAGACGATCGCCGGCGCGACCGCGACGGCGAAAAACGCGATGACCGGAGAGACAAGGAGCGCCGTGACGAAAGAAGGGACGACCGGCGCGAAGAACGTGCCCGCGACCGTGACGGAGAACGCAGAAAAGAACGAGCTCCCGCCGCGGCACCCGCCGTTCAGGTTTCTGCCCGCCAGCCGAGCGGTTCCTGCCTCGACATCATAAAACAAAAAGGCTATGAAGTCATCAGCCGGGTCACCATCAAAAATACGGTTATCGACTATGTCGGCGTGTCGGGCGACCGCATCTGCCTGTGCATGCTCGACCGCGAACCGGGCGACTGGCTGGCCGACGAAGAACGCTTTAACGACGAGGAGCCGCTGTGGTTTTCGGAAAGTTCGCACCGGATTTCCCCAGTCCGCAAAATAGACTTGGCAAAACAGGCCCTGCTTGATAAACTGGACAATGCGGAAATGAATTTTGTCGTCGACGCTTTCGTCGTCGTCCAGATCGGCAACATCATCAATGCCGAAGACATGTTCGAAATCTGGGACGAACTGAACGTCAACGTCACCCGTATCGACCGCGGCACGCCGAAGGAAATCAAACTGTTTGCCCGGACGCTTTCCGAGGCCGAAAAAACAATTCCCGCATCAAAACTGGACAAGGTCATGAAATTAATCCGCAGCATGAGTTGAGAGGTAAGATAAATGGGATTACAAAAAAGAGGAGAAGAATGGGAAGAATATGACCACGCCGTGCAATGGATGTCGCTCACCGTCATCATCACGCTTCTGGTCACCATCTTTCTGGCGGTCATTTCCATGCCGCTCGGCTATGTCATCGGCAACGGCATTTCCAAAGAGTCGATGGACAACGTCGGCAAATTCATGGGCATGATCTTCGACGATCCGTCATACCTGTTCTCGCGCTATTGGAACTGGATGCGCCAGATCGGCAATTACCACGGACCGTTCAGCTTTTCGCTGTGGCTGCCGGTGCTGCCGATTCTCTCGCTGCCGATCGGCCTGATCATCGGCGCCGTTACCAACCCCTACCGCTTCCAGTCCAACATCCACGGTTCCGGCCGTATCGCTACTTTAAAAGACATCAAGGCAATGAAGCTGCTGGACGGTTTCTGCATGGTTATCGGCAAATTCAAAGGCTATTATCTGAAACTGCCGGAAACCCTTTCCACTCTGTGCTGCGCACCTCCGGGTACCGGTAAAACCGCCGGGGTGGTTATTCCTACCATTTTCAATTCCAAGGGCTTAAGCCTGGTCATCAACGACCCGAAGCCGGAACTGTGTTTCACCACCTCGGGCGCCCGCGCCAAAGAAGGACCGGTTTTCATCATCAACTGGGGGGCCGAAGACAACCCGGCCGAGGGTCTGTATTATCCGAGCTGGAACCCGCTGTCGCCGACGGCTCTGCCGGCACAGGGACCGGGACGCGACATGTATATCGATTCCATGTGCAACATTCTGGTGGAAGACCCCAAAGGCGGCGCCGACCCGCACTGGTCGCAGACCGGCCGTGCCGCATTGACCGGCTTCATCCACTTCATCGCCTCCAAATGCGAAAAAGCCCGCGCCAACGACTACTTTATCGGCAGGGTTTATGAAGGCAAACTGGACGAAGAAGACAAACAGGTGCTGGAAGGTTACTACGAAGACATCAAAATGCACAACCCGGCGGCCGTCCGCGCCATCAGCGACCTGCGCAACAACAATCTGACGGTAGAAAACTACGTGCCGATCGGCACCTGGGATCTGCTGCCGGAAAAATGGGTCGGCAGGGAAGCCTGCATCGCCATGATCATGGAATGGCTGACCGAAGCGCAGATCAAGCAGGGACAGGAAATCAAACGCCGCCTGGCCGAAGGCGACCAGATGGCGGCAATGGCCGACCCGATGCGCGACCTGCTGGACGCCGCGATTGAAGAATCGCGCAAATACGGATATTCGCAGCGCGCCTATACCGAACTTTCCACATTAAGCAACATGCCGGACAAGGAACGCGGTTCGGTTATGTCGACGGCGTTTGCCGGCATCGGCGTATTCAAAAACTCGGCGGTCGTTTCCCGGACCAGTTTCTCCGACCTGCAGTTCAAAGACCTGCGCGGTATGAAAGACCCCATCACCGGCGAATGGAAACCGATTTCGGTTTATCTGTCGATTAACCAGGTAGACGCCCGCGCTCTGGGCGTAATCAGCGGCATTTTCATTGAGTTGATGTCGTCATACCTGATCTCCAACCCGCCGAACTACGTCAACGCCACCGACGGAAAAATGGGACCGTTCCCCGCTCTGTTCGTTCTGGACGAGTTTCCGCAGATGCCGAAACTGAAGGCCGTTATCGACGGACCGGCGGTCGGCCGCGGACAAAAAGTGTCATACCTCCTGATCGGACAAGACCTGGGTCAGATTTCGGGCAAATACGGAAAAGACGACCTGGAAACGGTTATTTCCACCACCGCCTGCAAAGTCATCTTGTCGCAGAACAACGAACAGACGGCGCAGCGCTTTTCCAAAATGGTGGGCAACAAAACCGTCCAGACTTCGTCCTATTCCAAGCAGGAAGGCTTTTCCAAACAGGCCAACCCGTTCTCGAAAAACGTCAACTATCAGCTGCAGGGCGTTTCGGTCATCACCACTTCCCAGCTGCTGAGTTTGCCGATGTTAAAACAGGTTGTTCTCTACCAAAGCTATATTGACCGGCCGATCATTGCGGATTCCCCGCGTTATTATCTGGATCCGAAAATGCGTGCCCTGTCAAAACTGCCGGCGGCGCCGAACGTTCCCGAGTGGATCGTGGCTCAGCGCGAAGACATCAACGACAACATGCTCGAAAAGCTCGGCCTCGGCGAAGAAGAGGCATAAGAGAAAACCCCGGGAAACCGGGGTTTTTCCATAAGCGCTTTTTAAGAGCGGCATTTTTCGGACAGGGAAACGAAAACCGGCGTCACCGCCAGCCGCCGGATGCAAAAATTCGAAGAAAAGCCGGCACGTCCGATCAGCCCTCTCAGTTGTAAATGTCATCCAACATTTTCAGCAGCCGCACGGCATTATTGTTTTTAACCGAATAGTAAATGGCCTGCGCCTGCCGCCTGGTATCGACGATGCCGGCCGACCGCAGAACCGCCAGATGCTGCGACAGAGCGGACTGGCTGAGACCGATGATTTTTTCCAGGTCGCCGACTTTTTGTTCGCCTTCGCGGAGAATATACATCACTTCCAGGCGTTTTTTGTTACCCAATGCCTTCAGCAGTTTCGACCCCTGAGTCACAGCCGGATTTTCCATTGTTTTATCCTCCTTCATGTCTAGCGGATTATAGAGATATCGGTTATGCAATGTATTTAGTATTGAAATTTGAAAATTAAACTAATAATATTATTTATTATTAATACAAGGAGCAAACAAATGTCAGCAGAAGACAACGGCGAATTAAGCTTTGAAGAGGCGCTTTCCCGCCTGGAAGCCATCGTCCGCGAACTGGAAGCCGGAAGAATCAAACTGGACGACGCCGTCAACGCGTACGAACAGGCGGTCGGCCTGAAAAACTTTTGCGAAAAGAAACTTCAGGAAGCCAAATTGAAAATCGAAAAAATAGTCGTTGCCCCCGACGGCACGCCTTCGCTGACCCCGCTGGACAAGAACGATGACTGAAAACGACATTAAAGATGTCTTAAAACAATACGCCGCCCGCTTCAACCGGGAAATCGACCGCTTTTTTCCCTTTCCCGAAGGCGACGAAAAACGCGTAAGCGAAGCGATGCACTACTCGCTCACCCGCGGCGGAAAACGCCTGCGTCCGTTTCTCACCTACGAAACGGCGGGACTTTTCGGCATTGATTTCGAACAATCCCTGAACGTCGCCATGGCGCTGGAAATGCTGCACACCTACTCCCTCATCCATGACGACCTGCCGGCCATGGACGACGACGACCTGCGCCGGGGCTTTCCGACCTGCCACAAACAGTTTGACGAAGCCACCGCCATCATTGCCGGCGACGGTCTTCTGACCTATGCCTTTGAAATACTCAGCCGTCCGTCGACAGCCGCCAATCCCGCCGTCCGCTGTTACCTGATCGAAATGCTGGCCAACGCGGCAGGCGCCTTCAACGGCATGGTCGCCGGGCAAATGCTCGATCTGATCGGTGCCGCCTACAGCGTCAAAGACAACGACAAGGAAGACCTGATCCGCCATATCGAAGAGATGAAAACCGGCCGCCTGCTGCGCTATGCGGTGGAAGCCGGCGCCGCTCTCGGCGGTGCGGACGAAGAGCAGACAAAAGCGCTGATCAGCTATTCGCGCCGGATCGGCATCGCCTTTCAGATTGCCGACGACATTTTGGACGTTACCGGCGATGAGAGAACCATGGGCAAAACCCTGCACAAGGACGAAAAGCAAAACAAGCTCACTTTCGTCAGCCTCTACGGACTGGAAAACGCCCGGCGGATTGCCGCCGAACTGACGGCCGCCGCACGCGAAGACGTCGCCGTCTTCGGCAGCCACGCCCGGAATCTGCAAAACCTGGCCTCTTATATTATTGAACGCCAACATTAAAGGAGAACCCGGAAAATGAAAAAACTGCTGACCCTCGCCGTTTTCTTCTCTGCTTTCGCTTCCGCCGCTTTTGCCCAGGTGGAATTTGAACAGATAAAAAGCCGCACTCAGGAAAAACTGCACGTTACCGGTTTTTTCGACTATTATCCTTTCGGACAATACGAAAACAACGTCTATTCCGGCGTTTTCAAACCTTTTATCGAATATTTTTCCGACTACGGCCAATACGTTCTCGACTACCTGCCGGTCAGCATGAGTTATGAAGACACCATCCGCGAGGCCGGCAAAGGCGAAGCCGACGTGGTTCTCGGCATGTATGCCGAAACCAGCCTCTACGCCGATCTTAAATTCATCTATCCGGCCGCCATCGACAATCCGATTCATCTGGCCATGCTGCCGTCCAAAATGGGCGCCGTCCGTTCGGTTCAGGATCTGAAGCCCTTAAAAGGCGCGATCCATTCCAAAGAACGTTTCAGCGATTACATCAACGACAAATTAAAAGACTTTCAAATCGAATACGTGGACACTTCCTACGAACTTTACGGCAAACTGATCCGCGGCGAAATCGACTACGTCCTTACCAGCATCTATTTCGGCACCATAGAAACCGCCAAACTCGGGCTTCGCCATCAGGTCGCGTTCTCCAGACAAAGCCTCTGGACCATGCCGGTTTTTATCGGCATTTCCAAAGCTTCCGTCCACCGCGAATACCTGTCGCACACCTTGAGCAAAATGCTGGAAAAGCCGGAAATCAAAGAAAAGATAAAAAAAGACATGGAAGACATCGTCAACGGCGTGATTGAAAAATACGCCGGCACGGTTCCTCCTTCTTTTCTCCCCGGCGAAACCCCGCCGACGGAAAAAGCGCCGGAATGAAGCAACCGCGCTTCTCCCGTTTGCGGACAGTTTTCGTTTACCCGCAGGTAGCACTTGACCTTGGACAAACAAATTGCTAAATTATACCAAAAACCGGTGCAATTTCAAAAACGGGGGTAATAAAACACATGGTTCTTCTGATACATCATCCGGTATCCGCCATATCGCGCAAAATCCGCCTGCTGATGGCGGAAAAGCGCATTTTGTTTGTCTTAAGGGAAGAAGAACCCTGGAACCTGTCGCCGGAAATATACAAGCTCAACGTCGCCGGAGAGCTGCCGATTTTCATTTTTGACGGCAACGTCATTGCCGGCAACTACCCCATCACCGAATTTCTGGAAGAAGTCAACCCCGACGTGCGTCTGATCGGCGGCGATGCTCGGCAGAAAGCCGAAATCCGGCGTTTAACCGAATGGTTTGACCTGAAATTCGAGCGCGAAGTCGGCCGCAGTCTGATCAACGAAAAAGTGTTCAAACGCTTCGGCAAAGGCCTTGCTCCCGATTCAAAGGTTCTGAAAACCGCGTTGAACAACCTCAATTTTCACATGGAATACATCGACTGGCTTTGCGAATCCCGCAATTATCTGGCCGGCAGCAGTTTTTCGCTGGCCGACGTCGCCGCCGCCGCTCATCTTTCGATCATCGACTATCTGGGGGACGTGCCGTGGGAAGGCTACAAAAACGCCCGGCTGTGGTATTCGAAAATCAAGTCCCGCCCCGCTTTCAAAGACATTTTAAAAGACAACATCAAGGGAATTCTCCCTGCCAAACATTATGCCAACCTGGATTTTTAAACATGAAAAAAATTTTGTTCTTCTTTGCCGCTCTCCCTTTGCTTTCCGCCTGCGCTTCCGGCGACGGATCCGTTGTCTACCATTGGGAACGCTACAACACCGGAATTGAAAAATTTGCCCGCGATCACAACGCCTGCATGCGCGAAGCGGAATCTTTCAGCATGATGCCGCGGATGAAAACCCTGTGGCATTCCATGTTCTACACCGAAGAACAAAAGCTGGCCATCCGCGCCGACTGGGACGCCGACAAAGGCATCTGGGCAACTTATATCCCCTACCCCGGTGCCCAGCCGCTGATCGTCAACTATCTGCGTGACGACGCCGACGTCGATCCGGGCGATTACAGCGACTGCATGAAAAGCAAAGGCTACACCATCCGTTCGTATGAAATACCGGAAATTACCAACATCCGGCTGCACGGCCGTTCAAACTGAGCGTTCAATAACCGCCGCCGACCGCTTTATAAAAAGTGATGATATTGCGGTAGACGGTACCGCCGGAAGCGGCCAGGTTGTTTTGCGCAGTGAGCAGATTCTGTTCGGTCGTCAGCATGTCGCTGAACTCGATCAGCCCTTCCCTGTATTTGTCGCGCATGGAAGAAAGCACCCGCCACATGTTGCGCACCGACTTTGACAACGCCTGATAACGCTCATATTCCTTGCGCACGGCGACGGTCGCGTTTTTCACTTCCTCCACCGCACCGAGCAGCGTGTTTTTATACAGGTAAACATATTCTTCCTTCACTTCCCGATTCAGTTTGACCTGATTGATCAGCTGTCCGAAATTAAACAGCGGCAGCGATACTGCGGGCGTAAAGCCGTATGCCGCGGCCGAAGACGAACCAAGACCGGAAAAATGTTTGGCCTGCCAGCCGAGGACGCCGCCGATGCTCACGTTCGGAAACAGTTCCGCCACCGCCTGACCGATCGCCGCGTTTTTGGCAATCAGCGCATTTTCCGCCATCCGCACGTCGGGACGGTTGCGCACCGCCGCAAGCGGAAAATTATACAGATTTTCGACATGGAAAAAGAACGGACGGCCGATAAGGTTATCCCCGTCGTCGTCCAGCCCCGTCAAACTGCCCGGCAGCACGCCGAGCAAAACCGCCAGCGCGTTTTTGTAGCTCTCCTCCTGCTGTTCCAAGGCCGGCAGCAGCGCTTTGGTCGTCTGCACCGCAAATTCCGCCTGATTCAGCGCCGCATCGTCGGCCAGGCCGTTGTCGTACTTTTCCTTCACCGTCTGATAAATATCCTGCTGCAAACGCAGGTTTTCCTTAGTGATCCGCAGCTGTTCCTGCGCCGTTTTCAATCCGATGTAATCACTTGCCGTTTCAGCCGTCATCGAGAGCATGACATTGACCAGATTATCCGCCGCCGCCCGCATCAATGCCCGCGATTCCTCATTCAGACGCCGGCCGCCGCCCCAGATGTCAATCTCCCAGGAAGCGTCCAGGCCGGCCTTGTAATAATCCTCCACCGTCCGCGGCAGATTTTTGCCGTTGGCAAGATAATTGTAGTCATAACCGCCGTCGGCATTGAGCCGGGGCAGAAATTCCGCCTCGTTAATCATCAGCGTATAGCGCGCCTGCTTCAGCTTCTGCACCGCAATCTGCACGTTCGGACTGCCGGCGAGCGCCCGCCCGACCAGCCCGTTCAGGGTTTCGTCCTCAAACTGCCGGTACCAGCGCACGGAAATCGGAAAACTTTCGCCGCTGCCGGCTTCCAAAGCGGCGGACAGCTGCCCGTCGTCAAAAAACTCCGGCCGCACGTAATCGGGACCGACCGTACAGGAGGCTGCCGCCAGCAGCGAAACCAACGCCCAATGTCTGCCGTTCATTTCGATCCTCCTTTCCTGCCGCTTTTTTTCTTCTGCCGCCCCGACCCGCCGCCGGCCCGTTCCTTGATTTCCTCAAACAGGGCAAAATAGGCGGGGATAAAGATAATGCCGATTACCGTTGCGGCAATCATGCCGTAAAACACCGAGGTGCCAATCGCAATCTGGCTCGAAGCGCCGGCGCCTTTGGCCACAATCATCGGAAACACGCCGAGAATAAAGGTCAGCGCCGTCATCAGCACCGCCCGGAAACGTTCCGACGCCCCTTTGACCGCCGCATCAAGAATGCTGTCGCCGCCTTCGCGGTAGGCCTTGGTAAATTCAACGATCAAAATCGCGTTTTTGGCCGCCAGACCGATCAGCATTACCAACCCCAGCTGGGCGTAAATGCTCAGCGGCTGCCCCATCAGATGCAGCCCGGCCAACGCGCCGAGAATGGCAAAAAGGGTGGAAAACATAACCGAAAAGGCCAGCATCCAGCTTTCATAAAGCGCCACTAAAAACAGATAGCAAAATACCATCGCCAGCATAATCAGGAAAACAACCAGTCCGGCCGCTTCCACTTCCTGCAGGCTGAGGCCGGTCCAGGCAATCTTGTAGTCGGCCGGATCAAGAATTTCCTTGGCCGTTTTTTCCACCGCCCCGATGGCGGTTCCGGTGCTGACGCCTTCCGCCGCGGAAGCGGTGATTGAGGCATCCGTATACTGATTGTAGCGATTGATGATTTTCGGCAGCATGACGATTCTGACGTCGGCAAAACTGCCGATTTTGATCATCTGTCCGGTGCTTGAACGCACATACATGTTTTTCACGTCATCCACTTTGCCGCGGTAGGTATAGTCGGCCTGAATGATCACTTTGTTGATCTGCCCGGTCAGGGTAATATTGTTGACATAACGCGAACCGAGGTTGTTTTGCAGCACGGCAAACAAATCGGACACCCGTATCCGGTACGATTCCAGCTTGGTGCGGTCAATGTCGAGATAAACGTGCGGCGTATCGGCGGTATAAACGCTGAAGGCATAGGAAAGCGCCGGATCGGAATTCAGCTTGTAAAGGAACTGCTGCAGTTTTTCAAATATCTCGTTTGAACCGAGGCTCTGGTCGATCGCCAGAAATTCGAGCGACAGGCCGCTGCTGTTGCCGATGCCGGGAATCGCCGGCGGCGCAAAATAGTTGATGCTCACGTTTTTCATCTCCGCGGTCGCCTTTGTCAGCTTCGCCGTGATCGCGTCGATCGAAAGCCCGGGAGAAGTCCGCTCGGCCCAAGGTTCCAGCCCGATCACGCCCATTGCCACGTTTTCTCCGGCGCCGCCCAGAAGACTGTAGCCGGCAACGCTGATAAAATAGCGCACGCCGTCGATCTTCATCGCCTTGTCCGCCACTTCCGCCAGCATTTCGCCGGTCTGGTTGATGCTGGCGGTATTGGACAGCTGCAAATTGGCAAAAATAATGCCCTGGTCCTCTTCCGGCAGAAACGACGTCGGCGTCAGCTTGAAACCGCCGGCCAAAAGAACGATGACGCCCGCCGTCACCGCAACCGTAACCGGCAATTTGGCGGAAAAGAAACCGACCGCGCCGAGATATTTCTCTTTCATTTTGTCGATCATGTCGTCAAACCATTTGAAAAATCCGCGCGGCTTGTCTTCTTCGTCGCCTTTTAAGAAAATCGCGCACAACGACGGACTGAGCGTCAGCGCGTTGAAAGCGGAAAAGATAATCGCGGTTGCAATCGTCACCGCAAACTGCTGGTAAATTTTGCCGGTAATGCCGGCCATCAACCCTACCGGCACAAAAATCGACAACAACACGAACGTGGTGGCAACAATCGCGCTGCCGATCTGCTGCATCGCCTTCACCGACGCGGCATGAGAATCCATTTTCTCGTAAACCATCAGATACTGCACCCGCTCAACCACGATGATGGCGTCGTCCACCACCAGCCCGATCGCCAGGATCATGGCAAACAAAGTAAGAATATTGATGTCAAACCCCAGCAGATAAATAACGCCGAAAGTGGCGATCAGCGACACCGGAATGGTAATCAGCGGAATAAGGGTGGTCTTGGCCTTCTGCAAAAAAACATAAGTTACCAGCACCACCAGGGCAAAGGTAATGACCAGCGTTTCAATGATACCGGCGATCGATGAACGGACGTAAAGCGTGGAATCGTAGGCGATTTTCAGTTCCATGTCGTTGTCAAACGAAGTTTGCAGATCGGCAATCGCCTTGGCCACGTTGTCCATGATGTTGAGCGAATTGGAACCCGGCGTCTGGCTGAGCGACATGATTACCGCCGGCGCATTGTCAAATTTGGCGTTCATGGTATAGGTGTCGGCGCCGAGTTCCACCCTCGCCACGTCTTTCAGACGCACCAGGCCGCCGTTTTCCGAAGTGGCCACCACAATGTTGTCAAAATCTTCCACCGTATTGAGCAGACCTTTGGCGGTCAGCGACAAAACCTGATTGGTGCCGGCCGGGCTGGGCGCGGTGCCGATGCCGCCGATCGAAGCCTGTACGTTCTGGCTTTCGATAATCTGCACAATGTCCGAACTGGTCAGCCCCAAAGAAGACAGCTTTTCCGGTTTCAGCCAGACGCGCATGCTGTACTGAGGACCGAAAATCTGCACGTCGCCGATACCGTCCACCCGCGACAGCGGATTTTTCAGATTGGCGTAGGCATAGTTGCTCAGATAGAGGTCGTCATAAGTGTTCTGCGGCGAACGCAGCGCCAAAAGCGCCAGCATGTTGGACATCTGGGTATTCACTTCCAGCCCCTGCTGCTGAACAATTTCCGGCAATTGCGACATCACCTGGTTCAGGCGGTTCTGCACCTTCACCTGGGCAATGTCCGGATCGGTGCCGATGTTAAAGGTGATCGTCAGCTTGTAACTGCCGTCGTCGTTGGAACTTGACGTCATATACAGCATGTTTTCCACGCCGTTGATCTGGTTTTCCACCGGCACCGCCACCGTATCGATCACCACCTGGGCGCTGGCGCCGGGATAGGTGGTGCTGACCACGATCTGCGGCGGCGTAATTTCCGGATATTGTGAAACCGGCAGCACCGCAATCGCCAGCAGCCCGAGCAGAATCATGATAATCGAAATCACGCCGGCAAACCGCGGCCGGTCAATAAAATACTCAGAAAACATCAGTTTTTCTCCCCGGCCGCCGCAGCGCCCTCCATCACGATTTTAAACTTGTGTCCCTCGTCCCCCGCACCCATCTTGTCCAGCACAATACTTTCGCCGGGCGTAAAAGTGTTTTTGAGTATATAGTTGTTGTTGCCGTATTCGCTCAAAATATCAACCGCCGTCTTTACCACCCCGTTTGCACCGGCCACATAGATATAACTGCCGTCCGGTTCGATATAAACCAGATCCTTGCGCACGATCATGCCGCGGTATTTTTTCTCCACCAGCACATTTACGTAAGCGTTGGCGACAAGCCGCTTGTCCGGGTTGGCAAAATCCGCGTAAACCGCAATCGAATTGGTGCTTTTGTCGATTTGGTTGTCAACGTAGCCGAAAGTCCCCGTCTGCGGATAAACGGCGCCGTCGGCCAGCTTCAGCCTGAGCGTTTCGCCCGCAAACATTTCCGGGCGGCCGGCTTCCTCCAGATAATCCTTGTCGGTAATCGAAAACACGACCCGGATCGGATTATACTGGATTACTGTCAGCAACACGTTTTCCGGCGACACGTAATCTCCCTTGGAAAGCGGCACGTCGCCGACAACTCCGTCAATCGTCGCCCGGATCACCGTATAGTCGTAATTTACCTGCGCCTCCGCCAGAGCGGCTTTGGCCTGTTCCAAAGCGGCCTCCGCCGACAGGAACGAAGCCTTGGCGTTGTCCAGTTCGGTTTTTGAAACCGCCCGCGCGCCTGCCTTCTGCATCCGCTGATAATAAACGCTGCTGTTGTTGAAACTGGCCTCGGCCTGAGCAACCGCGGCCTTGGCGGCGTCAAGCCTGGCCTTGTATTCGGCCTGGTCGATAATCACCATCACGTCGCCGGCCTTCACCTCGGAACCGCCCTTCACCCGGATCTCGTCGACAAAACCGCTGATGTACGGCCGCACGCTGACGTCATGAACCGGCGTCACGTAACCGATGTAGTTTTTTTCAACCTCTGCTTCCCGCTCAATCAGCGGTGCCGCCGAAACCGTACGCTCGACGGCTTCTTCCGCCGTCTCCGGCGTTTTTTTGTAATGCTGCCAGGCAAAATAACCGGCAACAATCAAAACCACAAAAAACAAAACCGAAAACCGGCCCGCGTCCTTTTTTTTGCCGTCGTCGCTCATTCCCGTGCCTTTCTTTTGCAATTGCTCCGTAAACTAAAATTTAAATAGTGGAAGCAAACCCTAATTCAAGACGCTTCTAATGAATTTTGTCCGCGCATTTTAATCAAATTTTTATATATTCCGCCTATTTTATAAGGAAAATTTCGTTTCTTTGAGGATAATGCCGATGTTTGCCGCTTTGTTTTTACCAGATCAAATGCTTTTGATCCGCATTTTGGCCGCTTTTTTGACCACGCTAGCCGTCGTGCTCGCCTGCGGCGGCAGATTTATCGCCTTTTTGCACGGCTGTCAGGGACTGGGCCAGCCGATCCGCGAAAACGGCCCGCAAAGCCACCTGTTGACCAAAAAGGGCACCCCGACCATGGGCGGCATTCTCATTTTGGCGGCAATTATCGTTTCGTCCCTGTTATGGTGCAGCCTTTCCAACCTGTTCGTCTGGCTCTGTCTGGCCGTCATTCTTGTTTTCGGCGCCACCGGTTTTGCCGATGACTATGTCAAGGTCAAAAAACACACACCCGACGCCATGACCGCCAAAATGAAACTCCTGCTGCAGTTTGTCACCTCCTTTGCCGTGGTCTGGCTGGTTACCGCCAACACTTCGGAAAATCTGCGTTTCAGCCTGGTGTTTCCTTATGTTAACCGTATTTTTGACCTGTGGTGGCTTTACCTGCCGTTTGCCATGGTCGTCATTGCCGGCACATCCAACGCCGTCAACCTGAGCGACGGGTTGGACGGACTGGCCGGCGGCCTTTGCCTGACCGCGTTTTCGGCCTTCGGCGTCATTGCCTTTACCACCGCTTTTCCCGAAACGGTCAATTTCCGCAGCGTCCTCATTCCCGAATGCGGAGAAGTCGCGGTCGTCTGCGCCGCCGCCGCCGGCGCCTGTCTCGGCTTTCTCTGGTTCAACAGTTCGCCCGCCAAAGTGTTCATGGGCGACACCGGATCGCTGGCTCTGGGCGCTCTTCTCGGCACCGTTGCGGTGATGACCAAACACGAAATCCTGCTGGCCGTCATCGGTTTTGTCTTCGTCGCCGAGGCGCTTTCGGTCATGATTCAGGTTTTCTGGTACAAACGCACGAAAAAGCGCGTCTTTCTGATGGCGCCGATCCACCACCACTTTGAACAACTGGGCTGGAAAGAAACCACGGTGGTCGCCCGTTTCCGCATCGTTGCCGTCGTCTGTGCCGTTATCGGCCTTTTTTCGCTTATTTTCTGACGGAGGACCATGGTGCTGATCTTTTCCCACAACAACCGAAGCCTCGTTGCCAACTGGTGGTGGACCGTTGACAAAACGCTTCTGGCCTGCATCAGCATTTTAATCGTCCTCGGCATCCTGCTGACTTTTTCCGCCAGCCCCGCGGTGGCAACGCGGATCGGCTTTGACAGCTACCACTTCATCAAACGCCATCTGTTCTTTGCGCCGCTGGCCTATATGGTCATGATCGCCCTTTCCATGCAGAAGCTCAAATTCATCCGCCGGCTTTCGCTGGTCGGCTACCTGGCAGCCATCGCCCTGGTCGTCTGCACTTTTTTCTTCGGCGAAGCCAACAAGGGCGCCGCCCGCTGGCTGATGGTCTTCGGCTTTTCGCTCCAGCCGTCGGAATTTGTCAAACCTTTTTTCATTGTCACCGCCGCCTGGCTGTTTGACGGCGAACGCCGGCATCCGGAATTTCCCGGCAATCTGCTGTCGACCGCCCTGTTTCTGTTTACCGCCCTGCTCATCGTCCGCCAGCCGGACATCGGCATGACCATGGTCATCACCGCGGTCTGGCTGTTTCAGTTTTTCTTAAACGGCATGCCGCTGCTTCTGCTCGGCGTCGCCGGGCTGATCGGCATGGGCGCCGTCATCGCCGCCTATTTTGCCTTTCCCCATTTTCAGATCCGCATTCACCAGTTTCTGGCTTCCGGCGGCGAACTGAGCTATCAGGTCAAGAAATCGCTTGAGGCCTTCCAAAGCGGCAGCCTGTTCGGCCGCGGTCCGGGCGAAGGCGTGGTCCGCTCTTCCATCCCCGACGCGCACACCGATTTCATTTACGCGGTGGCGGCGGAAGAATACGGCGTGTTCCTTTGTCTGGCGATCGTCGCCCTGTATCTGGTCATCGTCATCCGTTCAATGATTATTTCGTGCAAAGACAACAACTTGTTTATTATTTTATCGGCCTCTGGACTGGCCGCTTCTTTCGGGTTACAATCCATCATTAACATGGCTTCGACCCTGCACCTGATGCCGACCAAGGGCATGACGCTGCCGTTTATTTCCTACGGCGGTTCGTCAATCATCGCTACCGCCGTAGGCATGGGCATGCTTCTGGCCATCACGCGCAAAAACGTTCATGCGGAGGACAAAGATGACGTCTAAAAAGAAAAAAAGCAAAAAACCGCTGATTATCCTCACCGCCGGCGGCACCGGCGGACACGTTTACCCGGCCGAAGCGCTGGCGGAAGAGCTTTCCCGTCGCGGCTGCCGGCTGATGCTTGTTACCGACCAGCGCGGTCTGAACAACTATCACGGCACGCTGGGCAAAATCCCCAACCGTTCGGTTTTGTCCGGCGCCGTCATGGGCAAATCAAAATGGTTCAAAATCAAAAGCCTGTTTAAGACCGCAATCGGCGTTCTGCAATGCATGTACCTGCTGCTGAAAGAACGTCCGGCCTGCGTCGTCGGCTTCGGCGGCTATGCTTCCTTCCCCTGTTCAATGGCGGCAATCCTGCTCGGCACCGACCTGATCGTCCACGAACAAAATTCGGTCATGAGCCGCACCAACCGCTTTCTCGGCCGCTATGCCACCGCCGTCGCCGCCAGTTTCAAAAAGACGAAATATGCGCCGGCCGGACGCAAAACCGTACAAACCGGCATGCCGATCCGTAAGGCGATTGCCGAATTATACGGCCGCCCCTACCCCAAAACCGGCAAAACCCTGCCTTTTAACATGCTGGTTCTGGGCGGTTCCCAAGGCGCCAAAGTGTTTGCCGAAGTCATTCCGCAGGCAATAAAAATGCTTGCCTCCAAACAGCAGAAAAGAATCCGTATGACCCAGCAGTGCCGCCGGGAAGACCTCGATGCCGTCCGCGCCGCCTATGACGGAGCCAAATGCACGCTTGAGCTTTCGCATTTCTTCGACAACATGCCGGAACTGTATGCGCAAACCCATCTGATAATCTCCCGTGCCGGCGCCTCCTCGGTTTCGGAAATTGCCGCCGCCGGCATTCCGTCAATCCTGGTTCCGCTGCCGACGGCCGCCGACGACCACCAGACTTCAAACGCGGCCGAGTTCAAAACCAACAAGGGCGGCATCGTCATCGCGCAAAAAGACTTTTCGCCGACGGCCCTCGCCGCGGTCTTAAACGACCTGCTGGAAGACCCGGCCGTTTTGAAAACAATGGCGGAAAACACTGCCAAATTCGCCATTACCGACGCCGCCGTCCGGCTTGCCGACCTGATCGAAAACAAAATCATCATTCCGGCCGCAAAACGGCCGGCGGAGAAATAAAATGTTCCGTATCCGCTTCAAAATGCCGCAGAAAAAAGACCCGTTGATCAAAATTCTGCCCGTCATCCGCGGCCGCTATCTGCAAAACATCAGCCTTGCCCGCCACACCTGGTTCGGCGTCGGCGGCAACGCCGAAATCATGTACATTCCGGAAGATGCCGACGACCTTGCCCATTTCCTGCGCAACAAACCGCACAACGTTCCGGTCTGCCTGATCGGCGGCGGATCCAACCTGCTGGTTCGCGACGGCGGCGTGCCCGGCGTGGTTATCAAACTGGATAACGCAAGCTTTCAGAAAGTCACCGTCGGCAACGGCACCATTACCTGCGGTGCCGGCTTTCGCAACATTGATTTGAAAAAACATCTGCTGAAGCACGAACTCGGCGGACTTGAATTTCTCTGCTCGATTCCCGGCGTCATTGGCGGCTCGGTCAAAACCAACGCCGGCTGTTTCGGCCGGGAAGTCGCTGACGTAATGCAAAGCGCGGAAATCATAAACGGCGAAGGCAAAATCCAGACCGTTACCGCGGCCGACCTGGGATTGTCCTACCGCAGCAGCCTGTTCCCCGACGACTGGATCATTCTTTCCATCACTTTTAAAACCGAACCTTCGACCCGGGAAGAAATCGCCCGGCTGCTGGAAGAACACAAACAATACCGCAAAGCTCGCCAGCCCTATAACCAGAAAACCGCCGGCTCCACTTTCAAAAACCCGGAAGGGCTGAAAGCCTGGGAACTGATCAAAAAGGCCGGCTGCGCGGAACTTGCCATCGGCGGCGCCAAAGTTTCCGAAAAGCACTGCAATTTTCTCATCAACACCGGCAACGCCACTGCCAAAGACATTGAAACCCTGGGTGAAACGATTATTCAAAGGGTACGGCAGGAAACTTTCATTACGCTCGAATGGGAAATAAAAAGACTGGGAATAGAAAAATAACCATGATTACCGCACCGACAGTTTCCCCGTCATCTCCGGCGGTTTCCGCCGCCGACAAACGGGTTTATCTGCCCCGGCTCTGGCCTTACCGCCTGATCGGCAACGTTTTGCTGCTTATTTTGCTCGGTTTTGCCTCGGCCGGCATGGTCATCGCCAAAAACAACCTGGTCACGCAAAAACTCAATTCCCTCTCCGATTATTTTTACACCCTCACCTCCTATCTCGGCTTTACCGTCGACGACATCCTCGTCTACGGACGCAACAAAACCGCAATCGAGGAAATCAACAACATCGTCAACACCCGCCGCGGCGACAACATACTCCGCCTCGACATCCGGCAGATGAAAAGCGACCTTGAACAGCTGCCGTGGGTCAAGTCGGCAACCGTCAGCCGCTCCTACCTGCCCAACCTGCTAAAAATCACCCTCAAAGAACGCCGGGTACGCTCGCTGTGGCAGATTAACAACGCTTTTTACCCGATCGACACCGACGGCGCCGTCATCCGTGCCGATTTTGTCCCTTCACGTCCGGTGCTGCTGATCGTCGGCCGCGGCGCGCCGGAGCATCTGAACGAACTGCTGACCGCGGTTGAAGACGATAACGAGGTTTTTCCCCGGATCAAAGTCGCCAACTTCATTTCCGGCCGCCGCTGGAACCTCATCCTGGACGACGTCGAAAACGGCATCACCGTCAAGCTGCCGGCCGAAGACATGGACAAAGCATGGAAAAAATTGCTAAAATTGAACAAAACCCAGGGACTTCTTAAACGTAAATTAACCATCATTGATTTAAGATTCGCCAATAAAGTTTTGGTAAAACCGCGCCGAACCTCCGACGAAGAACGTCTGGCTTCGGACGCGGAGGATGAAAGCAACATTTGACAGCGAAAGGCATGAGATCGTGACTCATTCATTTAACCGATTGACCACAATTGCCGCTTTGGACATCGGCTCGTCCAAAGTCTGCTGCGTCATTGCCCGCATCAGCCGCGATCAGAAAATCAGCATTGCCGGCTACGGCTACAATGCGTCCAAGGGAATCAAAAACGGCATCATCACCGACATCAAACAGGCCACCTATTCGGTCTGTGACGCGGTGGAAGCCGCCGAACAAATGGCCAACGAACGTGTCAGCCGCATCATTGTCAACATTTCCGGCGACCGGGTAAAAAGCAGCATCAAACGCTCGGCGATCAATTTAAACAAATCCAAACCGGTATCGGAAGCCGACATAAAAAAAGTCATCGAAAAAGGCATCAACAAAATCAACGTCGAAAACAACGAGCTGATCCACTGCCTGCCGACCGGCTACCGGCTTGATTTCGGAGAAGAAACCAACGACCCGCGCAATCTTTACGGCGAAAGCCTGTCGGTCGACGTGCTGCTCGGGCTGGTACCGGAAATCATGTACAGAAACGTCAAAACCGTGCTCGACAACTCGCATCTGGAAATTGCCGAAAAGGCGCTTTCCTCCTATGCCTCCGGCCTTGCCTGTCTGGTTGACGACGAAAAGGAACTGGGCGCCACCGTAGTCGACATCGGCGGCGGCACCACCAGCATTGCCAGTTTCAAACACGGCCATCCGGTATACTTTGGCTCAATCGGCGTCGGCAGCAACAACATCACCAACGACATCGCCTGGGGGCTGACGACCTCGTTTACCCATGCCGAGCGTTTAAAAACGCTGCACGGCTGCGCTTTCATGACCTCGCAGGACAAAAACGAAACCATCAACGTCTACCCGGTCGGCGAGGAAGACGACAGCCTGATCAAACAGGTGCCGAAATCGGAACTGATCGGCATCATCACCCCGCGGGTGGAAGAAATGTTTGAAATGGTCAACGGCAAACTGGCCGACCACGGCTTAAAAGACATCAGCAGCCACCGCATCGTGCTGACCGGCGGCGGATCGCTGTTGTCAGGCATGCGGGAAGTGGCCGCCATGATTCTCGACAAGCAGGTGCGTCTGGGCCGCCCGCGCAGCATTGCCAACATGCTTGACATTTCAAACTATCCGGTACTGCAGTCGCCGGCGTTTTCTTCCGTCATCGGCCTGCTTTTGTTCGTCATCAACTATACCGAGCGCAAACCGAACAAAATCATCAACAAACCGGCGGGCATTGAAGGCGGCCGTTTCGGACGGATCCTGAACTGGCTGAAACAAAACTTTTGACAAATTAACGAAAAATATCGTTTTGGTAACGAAACCTTAAGCACTTTTCAAATATTGTATATTAAAATTGAATAAGCACAATACTTTTGGGAGCGAGCAATGTCGATAAAATTAGCAGTACCGGAAACCAACATGATCACCTTGAAACCGCGCATTTCCGTTATCGGAGTCGGCGGCGGCGGCGGCAACGCCGTCAACAACATGATCGTCAAAAATCTTGAAGGTGTTGATTTTATCGTTGCCAATACCGACGCTCAGGCGCTTGCCAATTCAAAATCCGGCCGCAAAATCCAACTCGGCGTGGAAACCACCCGCGGGCTCGGTGCCGGCGCCTGTCCCGAAGTCGGCCGCAAAGCGGCGGAAGAAGCTGCGGAAGAAATCGAAAAAGAGTTGGAAGGCGCCAACATGGTGTTCATCACCGCCGGCATGGGCGGCGGCACCGGTTCCGGCGCGGCGCCGGTCGTTGCCCGCATTGCCAAACAAAAAGGCATCCTGACCATCGGCGTCGTCACCAAACCGTTCCAGTTTGAGGGCCGCCGCCGTTACCAGATTGCCGAAGAAGCGCTCAATGACTTTACTTCGTCGGTCGACAGCATCATCATCATTCCCAACCAGAACCTGTTCCGCATCGCCGACAAAAACACCACCCTGGCCGACGCTTTTGTCATGGCCGACAACGTGCTTTACGACGGCGTCCGCTCAATTACCGACCTGATGATGATGCCGGGACTGATCAACCTCGACTTCGCCGACATCAAAAGCATTATGGAAGACAAAGGCAAAGCCATCATGGGCACCGGCGAAGCGGAAGGCGAAGACCGCGCCATTAAAGCGGCCGAACAGGCGCTTTCCAATCCGCTTCTGGACGACAGCAACATGAAAGGCGCCAAAGGGGTGCTGATCAACATCACCGGCGGCATGGACATCACCTTGTTCGAAATCGACGAAGCCGCCAACCGCATCAAAGAAGAAGTGGACGAAGAAGCCAACATCATCTTCGGTTCCAGCTTTGACGAAAATCTGGCCGGCAAAATCCGTGTTTCGATCGTTGCCACCGGCATTGAAGGCGGCCGGACGGAAATGCCGAAAGCCAAACCGCAGCCCAAACCTGCCAACTACATTGAAGAAAGCTTTTCCGATGAACCCATCATTCCGATAACCCCGAGCGAAGAAATGGATTCCAATCTGGCAAAATTCGCCGCCACCCTGCCCGCCGATCCGGAAGAAAACGAAGAAACCCCGGCCCGGCTGCAGGAAACGGATGAAGAACCGGCCGTTGAACTGACGGAAGAAGAAATCGCGGTCGAAGAAAAAAACGAACCGGCCGCCGTTGTCGAAGAAGAGCCGGAAATGTTTGCCGATCCGCAGTCCCGCGCCCCCTCATCCATGGGTGACATGCCGCAGGCGTCTTCTTTGTTCAATGCCATTCTGAACAAAAACGAATTTAACGACGTCGACGCACAGCTGGAAAGCCTGATTTCCAGCCAGGGCAGCACTTTCAGCGCCAAAAACGCACCGCGGATGGTCGAGGAAGAACCTGAATTGTTCGGTCACAATCCGCAGCTTTTTGCCTCACCGAAAGAAGAACCGGTTGAAAAACTGATTGTCAACGATGAGGAAGAAGAATACACGCCGACCCTGATTGAACGCGTCACCGGTTTTTCCATCGCCAAACGCAACCGCAAGAAAAAAATGGAAGCCGAACATTATCAGGAACCGGTAACCCCGTCTTTTTCCGACAGTGAGGAAGACCGCGTCAACCTTGATATCCCGTCGTTTCTCAGACGTCGTTGATACAGTAAGAAATTCTTTTTTTCATACCGGACTTGCGTCCGGTATTTTTTTATCCTTCGACCAGCTGCAAAAGAGCTGTTAACGCTTTGAAAAAATAAGATTATTTGCCTTTTTTCCCTGCGGTAAAAAAAGGTACGTTAAAATGCGGCAAAAATCAAGACGAAAAAACAAAGGTTAGCGGAGAAAAATAATATAACTATCTATCGTACAATATTTTACATCACCTGAACGAAATATATGGATAAAGGGGAAAGGTCATGAAAATATTGTATAAAACCATGGGATTGGGACTTTTGTCCGCGTGCCTGTGCCTGTTGTGTGCGGCGCCGGCTTCGGCCAAGGTCTGCTTTGTCGGCGATGAAAACTGCGGTGCCGGCGCAAACTTTGCGCCGGCAGAGAAACTGCCCAATCAGGAACTGTGCGCACAGGAAGGCTATACTTCCCTTGCTTCGACCTGTCTTAATCCCGGCGGAACCTGTCCCTATGACGTCCAATATGTCAGATGCTGCGGGGCAGAATATGCCTATCAGGCCTGCGTCTTTCCCCTGGAAACGATAAAAATTCAGAATTCCGAAGGCAAAGAAGTAACCGACAAATGCGGCAATTTGTACAAATGCCGGTGCAACGGCGAGTACAAAACCCCGGCCGACTGGAGTTCGGAAGCTTCAAACAAATGTCAGCCGGGCGGCGGGGTGTGCATCATGAGCACCACCGATACGGTCTATTACAACAAATGCACTTGTGACGGCAATTATTTCCCCTATGAAAAAAGCTGTCCGAAAAACACGACGGAAATCGACAGCTGCACCGACAGCGACGGCCTGACCCGCAAAAGCTGCCAGTGCCCCAACACATACAAAACCTGTACCTACGGCGGCGCGCCTGGCGCCGATACCTGCATCCAGAACGGCATAACTTTGTACAGTTCGTGCAACACGCCGGAACAGGAATGTATTAACGCCGGTTATTACGAAAACTGCAGCAAACAAAGATGTTATTATGACACGCAAAACATGGAAAAGAACAAAAGCACTTATCCGATAGCCTGCGAAAACAGCAACGACGTCTGTCCGTATATGTTCGGCTACTATTTCTGCCGCTGGAGCCCGCTTAACTTCTGCAAGGCCAAACACGCGGAAATGAATATCGAATCGCCCGAAAACTGGCCGTCAACCTGCGTAAACTATGAAGGCGTCAAAGGCACGGTAATCCCCTGCAAGATCGATTATGACGGCGAAGGTAAGAGAATGCATAAGAATACAACCGACCCGACCAAATATCTCGGCTATTACCGCTGCAAGATTACCTGTGACCAGCGTCTGCTGTCCAAAGTGGGTACGGCGGTTACGGCCGACGAACGTTTCGGCCAGTATAAAGGAGCCTGGAATGCGTTTTATATCACGCTTACCTCACCGAAAAACGGTTTTAAGGCCGGCACGCACCTGTTCTTGCGTTCCGACTTCAAAATGCCGCAGGCAGGATTGTCATACGATAACCGCAACAACGGAGACAAGCTGATTTATGCCAAGGGACAAAGTTCACAGAAAATGTATGCTTCAATCAACGGCATCGGCGCATTGTACAAACTGGATCCGTCCGCTTATTCCGAATGTGACGAAGAGTACAACGATACCGGTAAAAATCCGGAACTGCGCATTCCGCTTGAATATGCCAATAACATTTTAAGCCGCGGCTTTACCAATATCGATTTGCGGCTGACTTATCAGGATGACAGCGGCAAAGCGCAGCAATGGGGCGGCAGAGCCTTTACCGTTAAGAAAGAAGACGGAAAATCCCTGTCAACATACATATGGGACAATATCGGGTTGATTCAAACTCATGAACTGTCTTTGAACAGCCATACCAGCAATTCTAATGATGCTCTGTATGACTCGGCTCGGACAGTAATCAACCAAAACGACGGTACCAAAATTCGTTTTACCGGCGATGTTGAATTTAATACGGCCGTAATCACCAAGGAGAGCACGCAATACGATCCTTTGAGACCGAGCGGAGATGAGACCAACACGTCGCTTGCCCGTCTGGTTTTCCATGGCGACGGTTACCATATTGTTGAATTCAAAAACGCCACAGTCAGCGGCTCAACGGGTCGTGCCCCCGATTTTGACACGAGCGAAGGTGCCGGAGGAACGATAAATATCGATAACTCTACGGTTTACGCACACAATATCTTCTCATATTTGAACGTAAACGTCAACAACAGGTCTAAACTTTACGTCCGCAGACTTTTGGCCAGCGGCAAGCACAGCGACTACGACAAAAATACTTCCGGCATGTTCAAACAAGGCAAGCAATATTGTGTGGGAACGGTTGTCCGCGGTTCTTCGTCGGTTGATGTCAGCCATACGCTGGTCAATGTCTGGGAAGACAGATACCTTTATGTTGGCGGCGGCAGCACTTTTACCTCGGCAAAACCGATTCGTCTGCGTAAAGCGGGCAATTCCGTTGCCTGCATTGCCGACAGCAGCAGCTCGATTTCCGCAATGGGAACCAAGTATACCAGCAGTTTCAGCTTCCCGTCAGACGGTAGCTATATGACGTTGAAGGGTTCAAAATCCGGCAGCCGACGTATTATGTATTCGGTTTCCGACAATGCCTGTATGCCTACCGGCCAGAGCAGAAACTTCAACAGTTCTTCTCATTACAGAGATCACTGTACCGGCTATAAAAGCAATCAGTATAACTTTGCCGAAAACAACCCGTTTTCGGACGAATTTACCTTTGCCACGCCCGGAAGCTTTTCTGTCTATGTTTCCTACAGCGGCAGTCCGAATACCTACGGAAAAACGCAAACGATCAGCAGCTGGTATCCTAAACTGAAAAGCGCAACAAGAAAAGGAATGCTTACTTGTAATGACAAAGGCAGAAGCGTCAGAAAAATTGATGTTACGACCTGTTCTTCCAATGCTAACACCAACAACTGCACACGGGATGGTAAGAACGTATGGTGTGATGCCGAAGCCGGACCGCGTTGGTTTACTTCGGTAGTACCTTATTATTACAGATGTCATAACAGTTCCGGTTATTGCGCCAACAACAGCAAGTACTCTTACGGCTGCACCGGCGAACGCAAATTCCTTTGTTCGGGGTGTTCTTATTGCGAGAGCGGCATCGGTTATGCCGACTGGAGCGACAGCACCGGCGGGTTATAACCAATAATCTTCATCCCCGCCCGTTGTCCGTTCCGGTGGACAATAAAATCCCCTTTAGGGCGGGGCCCTTCTTCGGGAATTAGGGAAGAAGACGATGGGAGACGTCTTTTTCCCTCCCGTCCCGGTCGGAGAAGGAAAGATAAAAAATTTTACCCGAATTATTATCTGACAACTATTATCGTTCTATTATTCAATGAGAGCATCCGAAACGGAAGTTTTGGCTTCACGGCATCCGTTTAGCGTTCTGCCGGATGAGAAAGGTTCGGACAATAATTTGGTGAAAAGAAGAAAAAACGGTAAAAACCATGTTCAACTTTTTAAAACCTTTTTATTTATGAAAACAAACAAATTTTGGTTTGTCATGGCAGCAGCTGCCATGCTTGCCGGTACAACGATGATGACTTCCTGCGAAAAGGAAGAAGAGATTTCCAAGCGCGAAGTCATCGAAAGCGAAGTTCTTGACGAAGGCGTTGCCCAGGAGGTGACGGAAGAAGTCGGAACCGAAGGCACTCAACTGAGCTATGAATCCTGGATTGTGGTCAGGGGACAAACCCGCGCCGCTTTCGAGAACAAAGTTTCGGTCACTCTCTTTAACCGCTTTAATCACGTGATTGACGAAGTGGAAGTCGAAAATTTCGATTTCGGGCAGCCGGAAGTCGGCATCAGTTATCAAACATCCGACAGTCGAAAAGAACAGGATTATGTAACCGTTGTCGATTCTGTGCTGGTTTACAGCCTGAAGTACGAAAACGGTTTTGTTCTGGAATATGAGTTGATGTACGAAGTTCCGACCTATGACGACGGCGTTACCGAAAAAGAAATGCCTTATATCCGCTATGGCGCCATTGTCGACAACGGCATGACGGTAACCGGCATGGACAACCTGACGGAAAACGGCCAAACCTGGCTGCGGAAACTCGTCCGACACTCCATTTCCGTGGTTTTTAACGACAAAAGCTATACGATTGAAGCTTCCATCGTGGCCAAATCGCTTGAAAAAGCCGGAGATGTTTTGCTGGCAAGCAAAAAAGTAAACGAAGGCGTGGAGCCGGTATCGGTTGATGCCGCTAAGGCTTCGGGAACTTACAAAAGCTGGATAGAAGTGGAACAGACCTGGTCGGAAAGCGGAACCAAAACCTTCAAAAAAGAAGCGTTGTTGAAGCACTATGTGCTTTTCCCGCAGGAAATCTTCCGGTTTGACGCCGGGGAAAAATACGCCGTTCTGGACGACATTTCCCTGGAAATTTCGACCGATCCCCAAATCCGGGAAGAAGGAACGGCGGTTGACGGCGTCGCCATAGACGTTTACAAGGAAGATCAGCGGGTGGAAATGCGGAAAAACGATGACGAAAATCTCGCTTTTACCACGTTAACAACCGCCGTATTTGAACGGGCGCGTTATGTCGACGACAAGCTGAGCTGTGATTTTCCGGTACCGGCCGTCTATTCGGACTTTGCGGCTTCGTACCATTTGGTACACGGTTGGCAGGAAACGGTCAATGATGACGGATTCCCCTGCTGGCAGGCAGAATACGAATTCCGCTTTGCCATCAAGTACGGCGACAACGTTTATTCTTCCGAACTTCCATGGTTTCTGGAATACAGAGAACGGGAATAAACGGAAGTTTCAACAAAAAGACACCATCCCTCAAGGATGGTGTTTTTTTGTATCCCGCCTCCGACCGGGCGCAGTTTGCTTTCCCGCTCCGGAGTTCAGATTCTTTTTCTTGTTTTCCGGCTCCGCAGTTTCGGCCGGCATAAAGAAAACCATCGGACTTTTCGACCGATAAACGCGCGGCCTTTTACTTTCCGTCCTCATCATCGTCGGGACGGGAAGCCAGTTCCTCCAAGGCTTCGATGTCTTGATCGTCAATTTCTTCCGCCTCCACCCGGTATGATTCGTTAAACCAGTTGCCGAGGTCTATGTCGGCACAACGTTTGGAACAAAACGGACGGTATTTTCCCACCGGCGCCACCTTGCCGCAGATCGGGCAGCGGCAGGTTTTCAGAACTTCCCCCATTTTCAGGCTCCTTTTTCCACCCGTCCGGTACCGTTGCAGGTCGGGCATTCTTCCGTCATCAGTTCCGAAAGCGAAGGCCGCCGGCGGACACGGATAATTTCCACCAATCCGGCCCGGCTCAAACCCGCCACATGGCTTTTTATGCTGTCTTTGGCCAGTTCCCGTTCCAGAATTTCCAGCAACGGCTTGATATACTTGTATTCCGAATGACCGGCAAAGTCGATGACGATTTTTCCGGCCAGATTGCGCAGCCGGATCTGCCGGGCAATTTCATAAGCGGCTTCTTCGTTAATTCTGTTCAAAGCACCGCCGCCGGCATCCCGACCGCTGTCAACATCAACAGCCGTGCAGGCGCGTGTTTCTTCAATGCTGATCCGGCCGCCGCCTTTTAAGCCGACTTCTTTTTCCAAAGCCTGAGCGATTGTTTCGTCAATTCCGTATTCTTCAAACGGATTCTGGCAGATTTCGACGGCAAACGTGTCGCCGTAAACGGCTTTTACCTCGCTTTCGATGTTGCGGCTGTTGGTCACCAGTTTGTTCAGGGTTCCCGCATGCCGGGCCAGATATTCAAACAGGGAATCCGGCTTGGCATAAAGCAGACAGGGAGCCTGTTCGCTGCGCGCCTTCATTCGGATATGCTCAAAAGTATTGCGCAGTTCGTTCATTTCCTTTTCCACTTCGGCAAAATCCGCCTCGACCGAAGCGGTCCGCAAAATCCAGCCTTCCTGCCCGGTCATGTTTTCTTTGACCTTTTCCATATACTCGGCCATTTTGTGTTTGTCTTCGATTTTGGCGGAAGCTTCCACCCGCAGCCGGTACGGACAATAAACCAGATAACTGCCTACCAGCTGTACCGAACGCACCAGCCGGGCGTGTTTTTCGGCTCTTTTTTCCTGCGAAACCTGCACGACGATACTTTGCCCTTCGGTCAGCTTAACCTCGGACAAACCGTTTTCCTCGGCGTTCAAGAATCCTTCAAGGCCGTTTCCGAGATTGACGAAAAAGCCCTCCTTGTCGCCCGCCAGCATCACTTTTTTGCTGATTTTTCCCAAATAAACATTACCGCTGATCGCCTGACTGCCGGTAATGATTTCCAATTCTTCGGGGTTGCCGTTCTCAAGCAGCGCAATTCCGGTCACAGTCGAATTTTTATCATAAACGATGGTATCTGTTGTCATCTGATTCCCGCTCCATTCAGTAAATTCTGCGTTTCAAACAGCGGCAGTCCGACAATGCCGGAATAAGAACCGACGATTTTGCGGACAAAACCGGCGAAACGTCCTTCGATTTTATACCCGCTGCATCCCTTCCATTCTCCGGTTGCGACATAATTGCGGATGTCTTCTTCCGAAAGCCGCTTGGTCAGCACCCTGGAATCCGAAAAGCGCAAAGCTTCCCTGCCGTTTTTATTGATCAGACAGACGGCGGAAAGCACATGGCTGGCGCGCCCCGAAACCAGACGCATAACCCGCGTCTGCTCCTCGTCGCTGCCGGCTTTGTGCAAAATCCGGCGGCCGACGACCACTACCGTATCGCAGGCAAGCACGTTTTCTCCCGGATGCAGAGCCGCCACCCGTCTGGCCTTTTCCAGCGCCATCCGCTTCACGTAGCGCGACGGCGTTTCAAAACGCAGGCAGCTCTCGTCAATGTCTGCCGGACAGACCAGCTTCGGACAAAGCGCCACCTGTTCCAGAAGTGCCAGACGGTAAGGAGATGCCGAAGCAAGTATAAAGTCCTTTTTTTCCATAATGCCGCTTAGTCTTCGCTGTAGGTTTTTTCCATTCTCTCATGGCGCTCCTGCGCCTCGATCGAAAGCGTGGCCACCGGCCGGGCTTCCAGCCGCTCGACCCCGATCGGCTCGCCGGTTTCCTCGCAATAGCCGTAGGTGCCGTCTTCAATCCGCTTCAGGGCGTCGTTGATCTTGCTGATCAGCTTGCGGGCACGGTCTTTGGTCCGCAGATCCAGCGCTTTGTCCGTTTCCATTGAGGCGCGGTCCAGTTCGTCGGGCTGGTTCAAACCGCCCTGACGCAGTTCCTCCAGCGTGTCCTGCGACTGTGCAAGAAGAGATTTTTTCCAATCAAGCAGTTTTCGGCGGAAATATTCGACCTGCATTTCGTTCATGTATTCCTCGTCTGCCGAGGGTTTGTAATCGGGAGGCAGAATAACAGACGTTTCAACCATTTTATCTCTCCTATCAAGTTTATATTTTCATAATCGGTTTCATATAGCCAACTATATATAAATTTCAACAATTTTCTTCAAGCAAAAAATCACTTTGCACCCAGTTTTTAACCGTATGCCGAAGCCCTACTGAAACTGCCAGGTTATGACGTTGTTGCGGTTGTCCTGACAGGCGGTGATGGCATTGTCGTATTCCATCGGCAGCTTGGTCGCGTTTTTCCCCTGCCAGGTAAAATATTTACTGTTGACCTTGATGTGCACCAGATGTGAATTGTAGCCGGTCATCCAGTCGATCATCGCCAGTTCGGTACAGGCATTGTAGGGCAAATCTTTGAAGGCAACTTCATAAACGCTGTCTTTCTGTGCGCTTTTTATTGTCACTTCTCCCTTGTAAGCATGATAAATTTTGTTTCCTTCAACCATGTCACCGGGAACGATTTTTTCGCCGGTCAGCAGTTTTGACTCCAGATCTCCGAAATTTTCCGCCGCGGAAAAACGAAAATCGATGTTTTTCTGCAAATCTACGATTTGCTGGGTAACCCGGCTTATCCGATATTTGTCCAGCATACTGTTGATCAGGTTGATCACTGCTATCGCCAGCATTGCAATGACGCCGATAAACATGATCGCCTCGATCAGGGTGTAGCCCGACTGCGACTTCTGCTCTTCCATAGCTTACTCCTTTGCGGAATACTTCCACTTTTTACTTTACTTTCTCAAATCCTAGCTTAGATTATATTAAAAAGTCTTAAAGAAAGGAACAAAAATGCAAAAAATAACCACAGCCCTGCTGTTTGCCGCCGGAGTTTGCCTGAACGCCGCTTCCGCCCGCGCGATAGAAAACGACTACAAACCGTACCTCGGCGTCAATTACGCCTACGGCGAAGTTCGCGCGGAAGGCGCTCACGCATACCACAATTCCGGTTCGTTCAATCTCGGATCGGTCTATAACAAATATTTCGGCACCGAACTTTTTTATCAATACTCCGACAAACACAAGTTCGACGCCGGATCGGACCTCAAAAACACCGCCTTTCAGGCTTACGGGCTTGATCTGATGGCCTATCTGCCGCTCGGCTGCGAAGGCCGGCTGGCGCCAACGGCGACAATGGGCTTCGGCGAATATTCGTTTAAACACGATTTCCGCTTCTCCAAAGATCGGCGCGACCGCGGCTGGGGCTACCGTTTCGGCGGCGGACTGACCTATCATATCGACGAAAACTGGTCGGCCCGTCTTCTGGCGCGGTATGTCAAAATCGACCGCGTTGACGGAATTGACCACATGAACGAATATTCGTTCGGTGTCCGCTACACTTTCCGGTAAGCCGTCAGAATATGTTCCAAGCCCCGGATCCCGGGGCTTTTTTGTTTTTTTCTTTAAAAAAATCCCTCAAAGGACGAGGGGTTGGGGGAAAGATCCTTTGAGGGAAGTCTCGGTGGAAAGTGTGCTTAATAATTGATTATTCTTCAACATAGCCTTCTTCAGTGACGGTTTCTTCAACCACTGTGTTGCCGTTGCCGTCATTATTACTTCCGGTAACCGGCGTTGCGGCATTTTTTCCGTCGGCGCCGCCGGCTGCCGGTGTTGTTGCGTCAGTTCCGGTAGCGGAACCGGCGGCGGAATCAGCCGTCGGCGAGGCTGCCTGAACCGGAACGGCAACGCCGTAGGTTTCTTCGACCACCAGCACGCCGTCCGGAGCCTGTTGGTCTGCCGACGTCTTGTTTTTGGCAACCGCATTGCCGATATAATATCCGGCCGTCGCCAGCAAAGTAAACATAATCAGTGCAGACAGTTTTTTCATGATTTTTCATCCTTTACCCGTTGTTGCTACACATCATTTGATATTGTTACGAACGGCATCCGGTTCAATAGACATTGCGGTTATATCCGCCGCAGCGGCCGGCGTTTTGCCTTCTTGCACCGGATAAAAAAATTTCCCTTCTTCCGGGCGGAGGTCCTTGGTTAAGGGGCGGTTCTAAAAGGCCGGCGCCTCTCACATACGCCAGGCCGGGTCTTGCCGATCCCGCCTGAACGACGCATTCGATTCCCTTCGTGTACGAACGGCTCGGCTCATCGCAAACGGAGCCCCGTTCACCGTCAACGGACTTTGTTCCGCATCTTTTTTTCAGGTGGCAGACCTATTGTTCCGTTTACGATAAACTGCACCGGACGGGAACCTGTAGATATCACCCGGCAAACAGGAACTTTCAAAACGACTGCAAACCTTGCGGCCTGCCCATGATCAAAAGCGCGGGGCGGCCGTTCCGGCGCTTAAACATTCAATCCCGGACAACCACGTTTTTTGTTAGGCATACAATAAAAAATGCCGCGTAAAGGCGGCATTTTGCAAAATTTGCGAAAACCGGTTTTACATCTGCTGCAGCGTAATCGTTACCCGGCGGTTTTGCGCGCGGCCGGCTTCGGTTGCGTTGGAAGCGATCGGATACTGCGAACCGTAGCCGTAAACGCTGATCCTGGCCGGAGAAACGTCACGCAAAATCAGATAATCGGCCACCGCCCGCGCGCGTTTGAGCGACAGTTCGTTGTTATAGGCGGCTTTACCGATATTGTCCGTGTAGCCGGAAACAATAACCTTCGTCTTGTCGTATTCCGTCAGCACTTTGGCCACCGAATCAAGCGTACGGTTAAACCCGGTCTTGAAAACGGCGGAATCAAAGTCAAAAGTAATGTTGCTCGGCATTAAAAGCTGGATCTGCCCGTTTTCCAGCTCGGCAACCTGAACGCCGGTGCCGACCAGTTCCTGCCGCAGCTTGCGCGCCTGCAAATCCATGTATCCGCCGGTGGCCGCACCGCCCACGGCACCGATCCCGGCTCCGATCAGCGCGCCCTTTTCACCGCCGACCAAAGCGCCCACGCCGGCGCCGACCGCGGTACCGATGCCGGCGCCCCAGGCCGTTTTTGACACTTTACTCTCCCCCGTGTACGGATCGGTTGCGCAGCCGCTGAGCAAACTTGCCGCAAGCAACAGACACAAAACAGATTTTTGCATAATTTTTCTCCTGTATTATTTGCTGAAATGTATTATTACGATAAATATCTTTCTTGCGAAAAGCAAGAGCGAGTTCTTTTAAAACACAAAAAAAGGAGCTCAAAGCCCCTTTTTTACATGTTTTCCGAACGTCTTTCAGGAACACGTTCTGCTTTCCGGCCGGTATCCGGCAATCATGTTGTCCATTGCCGCAAAACAGACCTCGGGATCGTCGCTCTCAAAGAGCTTCATCTGTCGTTCATACCATTGTACCTCTTCGGACGAAGGCTTTTGGGAACACAGGGCGGCAATAATCCGTCTTTCACGAATTTCAAGCGCCGCCTTCTTTTCTTCAAGAAGTTTGGATCTTTCCATAAACAGAAAGTTTTTGCGTGAATAACTCGGCCACGTCTTCACAGGCCATTAATTCGCCGGCGGTGGATTCGCTTGCTTCGCAGTCATGCACAATCGTCTTGCGCATGGTCGTCTGTTCGCGCATTTTACGTTTGTTCTCCTCGGAAAGAAGGTCGGCCATCTGGCTGATCGTGTCCAACAGGGCTTCTCCGTACGCGCAGCGTGTCATCACCGTCCGCCGGTACTTTTTCTCCAACCGGGCAGCCTTTTTTTCAAAATTCCGGCTGCATCGCTTACAAACAAGCAGCAATACGCAAATTGCGGCCGCCGCGGACAATAAAAAAATCCATTCCATATAATAATCAATTAAAAATCCTATATTGGCGGCTATTATAGTCATTTTTTGTCCAAAGTCAAGTTTATTCCTTTTTCACTGTCCGTCGTCTTTAAAAAAATTAAGGCCTCCCGCTTTGCAGCAAGAGGCGTTAACGTCATTTTAAGATGCCGGTCAGGCTTTGACGGGACGTAATTCCGGCCCTCCGTAACGATAGGAACGGGAAGGAATATGTTTTTGTCCGAGGATGATAAATTCCTGACAGAACATAACCTCCGGCAGCAGACCTTCATACCATGCCGCACGGTTGCCGGGCAAAATGCGAAAGGCCGAAACCTTTTCGGCAAAAGCTTCCGGAACCTGCAGCAAAACGTCGGCATAGGTTTCGCCCTCGTATTCGCTTTCGCCCAACAAGGACAGCATGTCGGCTTCCAAAACTTTTTCCTGCTCCGCAATCGGTGCAGTCAAATCGCTTTCTTTTACAAAAAACAAACGTTCGTTTGCTTTAACGACGGGTTTTACCCGATAAGCCAGGTCGCGAAGTTCGCTCAAATTCAAACCCGGCACTGTTGTTTTCTTGTTCATATGAATTTAATTTGGTTAATAATACAAATTGAAAACTTATTATACAACGTTTGTTCCGAAAGTCAATACCGGTGCGGGAATGTATGCTGCCGGCGTTTTATTTCGCCGTTTCCGCCAACACGATTTTCTTTAAGGTTACGTTGTCGGCCTTGCCGGTGGCAAAAACCGGCAGCTTTTCCATATACAGGATGATCCGCGGCAAAAACAGCTCGGACATGGCGTTGGCTCTGATATAAGCATGCAGCCCGTCCTGAGACACGTTCCGGTTGTTGGTTGCCAAAACAATTTGTTCCCCCTTGCTTTCGTGCGGAATCGCCACCACGCCGTACTGAAATTCCCCGTCCGTCTCGTAGGCTTTGCAGACCATTTCATGTACCGCGTTTAAGGAAACCATTTCGCCGCCGATCTTGGCAAAGCGTTTGATCCGGTCGCGGATATAAACAAATCCGATTTCGTCAATCTCCACCACGTCGCCGGTATGATACCAGCCGCCCTCAAGCGGCACCAGCACGCCCGGATTGTCGGGCAGGATATATCCCATCATGATGTTGGGACCGCGCACCACCAGTTCGCCGCCTTTTTCAATCCCCGGCACCGGCTCAATCTTGTACTCTATCGCCGGCAAAAGCTTGCCGATGGAACCGAAACGGTTGAAAATGCGGTTGTTGGCACTCACTACCGGCGAACATTCGGTTGCGCCGTAAGCCTCCAGCACACGGATACCCAGCCGCTCCATCCAGATATTGCGGGTATCGGGCTTGACCGCTTCCGCTCCGCCGAACATAAAACGGATATTGTGAAAATCGAACGGATGTGCGATTCGGCCGTAGCCGCGGAAAAAGGTATCGGTACCGAACATAATCGACGCGCCGATTTCATAAACGATCTCGGCCACCACGCGGTAATGCAGGGGCGACGGATACAAAAACAGCTTGGATCCTTCAAACAACGGAAACAACGTGCCCACCACCAGACCGAAACTGTGGAACATAGGCAAAGCGTTAAACACCGTGTCGGTCACGTTGATGGTTTCGATCGCCGACATCTGCTTGATGTTGGAAATAATGTTGGCATGGCTCAAAACCACCGCCTTCGGCGTTCCTTCCGACCCCGACGTAAACAGAATCACAGCCTTGCGGTTGCCGCCCTTTTTGATCGGCACCCGCTTGATCTTGTAACGCAGATAGGCGTTGATCTTGTCCCACAGGCCGATTTCTTTGGCCGCCTTTTCCAGATAAATGATTTTGACGCCGGCCTCTTCCATCATCTTTACGGCGTCTTCCATTTTGGCGGTTTTGACAAAGGCAAGCGACGTCACCACGATTCGCACCTGTGCGGTTTTGCACATCGACACCATATTCTGCGCGCCGACCGAGAAATTGAGCATGACGGGGATCCGGTCATAAGCCGTCAGCCCGAAAAAGCTGCACAATGCCGCAACCGAGTTGGGCAGAAACAATCCCACATGCTCTTCCGGTTCAGTCCGCCGCTTCAAATATTTGCCGAGCACGAAGGACTTGATGACAATATCGCGGTAAGACTGCGGCTTGCGCTGAATGTCCTCAACGAACTTCGGCCGTCTGAACAAGCCTTTTTTGGCATGGATTTTTGCCGTTTTCATCAACTGGGCAAAAAGGGAAATGTCCGGATTGTAACGAACTTCAAAACTCATCTCGCGCAAAATCATATAAACTTCGTTGCTGATATGGTCGCGCTGGCGCCGCAGTTCGTCCTTCAATTTAAACGAACGCGGCCGGCCGACGATTACCCGCACTTTCGGCAGCGGCCGGTGCGGCAGTTTGCCTTTGGTCTTGGAAAAATAGCCGTACTGAGGCCCCTCGATCCATACCGGAATGAGCGGGGCGCCCGATTTGTCCGCCACCAGCCCCGGCGCTTCATAAATTTTCATCAGCCCGCCGCTTTCGGTCACCCGTCCTTCGGCAAAAATCACGCACAGGCGCCCGCCGTCCACTTTGGCGATCAGCTCCTTGATGTCGCCCGGCTCAATCGGATTGAAAGGCATAACATCGGCTGTCCTCATCAGAAAGCGGATCAACTGGTTGCGGTACAAATGCCCGTTTAAGGCAAACACCGGATCGCCGGGCAGAAAGGCAAACAGCAAAACAGGATCAAGAAAGGAAACGTGATTGGCAACATAAACGCCCTTCCGGGGCATGTTTCTTTCGTCAAATTCAATCGAACATCTGACTTTAAACACGGTAAAAACGGTTTTTAAACAAAACCTTATAAATTTTCGCAAAACGATAGTCTCCGTAATTCTCTCAAATACGACTATACTGTACTATTTTCGGCTAAATTTTGTAAAGTACAAAAACGCGGCCTGCCGGCAATAACCGGATTTTTCGGACAACACATTGAAAATGCTTTCTTTTTGTCAAGATATACAGGGGATAAAATTAACCGCTTGATTTTTGGCAACAATCTGTTTAACTTTTCAATCGTAACATTTTTATTTCGTTTTTTTGCAAACGGAAATTCCGACAGCCGAACATAATAAATAATATATCAATCCTGCTGCGGTTCCGACATTGCGGGATGTTGCAAGGCTAAACTTAGAACAAGATATTTTAAAATGAAAAGACTTATGACTCTGACCGCCTTTGCCGCGGTTCTTGCCTGTTCGGAAGCCGACGCGTCCGGATTTTTCCTCAAAGAACAGTCCGCTTCCGCTCAGGGCAACGCTTTTGCCGGCGCCACCGCCGGCGCGGAAGACATTTCCTACTCTTTCTACAACCCCGCCGTCCTCGCCAGGCATCCGGGCACGCATGTCTACGCGGGCGGCACCTGGATTTCGCCGCGGTCGACGGCCAAAAACGCTTTTAACGAATACGGCGACGAAAGCGGCTATGTCGACAACATCGTCCACGCTGCCATGTCGCCGCACTTTTACCTGTCGCGGCAGATCAGCGACAAAGTGACGGCGGGCATTTCGCTTAACGTGCCTTACGGCATGATTACCAAATACGACAGCCGCTGGGCCGGCAGGTTTCACGGCACCGTTTCCAAGGTGACGACGGCCACGGTTACGCCGATGGTCGCCTATAAGGCAAGTGACAAACTGGCTCTCGGCGCCGGCATGCAGATCCAGTACATCAAGGCCATTCTCCGCAACGGCGTCCGTCAGGCAACGCCGCTCGGCACGGTGGAAGACAACGCCAGCCTGAAAGGCGACACGCTTGACGTCGGCTATCAGCTGGGCGCGTTGTACGAATTTACGCCCGAAACCCGGGTAGGCCTCGGTTACCGCAGCCAGATTCGCCACAAATTGCAAGGCGACGTTTCCTTTGACGGCGCAATGGGACCCGGCGGTCTGCTTTCGCAGCTCGGCGCGCTCGGACCGAACGGTCTCAATCAGGACATTTCCGCCCGTCTGACCACTCCGGCCAGCTTTACCGCCGGCGTTTATCATCAGCTGAACGACCGCTGGGCGGTAATGGCCGAATACAGCCGGGTTTTCTGGTCCAAATTCAAAAACCTCAACATCGTCGGCGAAAACACGCCCAACCTGAGTTTTACCGAAGAAAACTGGAAAGACACCGACTTTTATGCCGTCGGCGCCAGTTATCAGCTTGACGACCAATGGAAACTGCGCCTCGGCCTGGCGCTTGACAAAAGCGCCGTCGGCGACGAATACCGCACGCCGCGGATTCCCGACGCCGACCGTATCTGGTATTCTGCCGGTCTGGAATATCAGTATAACGAAAAACTGACTTTTAACCTCGGCTATACCTATATTCACGCCGACAAGAGCAAAGTCAGCCTGCGCGGCGACCATATCGGCGACGCCTCACGCGGCGCCCTCAACGTGGATTACTCCAACCGCATCAACATCTTCGCCTTTTCGCTTAACTACAACTTCTAGCCGAAAAGCACATATATAAAAAAGAGCCTCATCATGAGGCTCTTTTTGATTAATTCCGTTTTACAGAACAGCTAAGCTATTGCTTCGGGATATAGACCATCCCGAAAACAGACACCGTCAGGCTGTAAGTTCCGGAAATCATGGTTACGGGCTGAACAAAATTATATCCATCGCATAACCGGCCTTCTACCGTGTTCTCAAACGCATAAGTCAAACCATAGGGTTCGCATTTTATTTCGTCGATCGGATAAGCCGGCAGTTCACGAACAAGCAAACCGTCATCGTAAACAACCTGCTGCCGCAAGACATCGAAATCCAAGGCAAAATGATAATAGTTGATTTTGAATTTGCCAATGTTTTCACGAACATAAATATAATCGTCACGATCAGTAATCTGCGTCGATATCTCTTCCAATCGGGAGGTATTGACAACAATATTGGTCGAGGGAACGATCTGGTACGGCATTAGGGCAGGAGTAGCCAGCGTAAGTGCGGCGGTTCTTTTGTAAACCTGAGTTTTTTCTTCACCAGTCGACCAGGTCTGTTTGACCTTGATCCACGAGGTGTAAGCACCGTCAACCAGCGCGCTTTTGCCTTCTTCCACCAGTTCGCTTTTGACCAAATAGGGCTTGTCTTCCTCTCCGATAATCCGGCGGAGAATAACCGCGGCTTTAAGCGTATATTCCCGATCGTCACAAACAACGGTCAGGGAATGGCTGTAAAGCTTTCGTGCATAAATTACGTCCCCTTCGATCTGATTTTCCATGTCTTCAAGCTTGCCGCCGTTGTCCGTAATTTTTTTGTACGGATGGTAAGGCATTACCTGTTTGCTGATACCGTCATCATAGATCCCGATTTGATAAACCAGTGGAAATGCTATCGTAAAATTTTCCAACACAACCTTATATACCATAACAGAATCGATAACGGTTACAAAATCCTTGCCATAACTTTCCCCAACGGCGTATTCAAACGATGTTTTCGGAATGCCGATTTCATAGTTTGTCACATCAACCGTCTGACTTACGTTGTTCAGCCTGTTGTTGAGAGTAACCGAAACTTTGTTGTCGAAGCTGGCGCGGGTTGTTCCCCGGACCATGATCCAGCTCTCGTAG